>SMTZ1_10001696_pt1 | contig 27194 bp, 21 predicted proteins | sample DeeMarSWOR136_30_FD_25667 | JGI IMG/M metagenome (IMG submission 25667)
TGAGGATTTGTGCCTTCCTTACGGTCGGCCTACCACTTGCAGTGGACCTCATCGGGGTTACTGTGTCCCGCATGGTTGAGATGCGACTGGGGAGGACGCCCTCTGTACTCCGGAGCCAGCGGTGTCCATAGGTTGATGTTTTCGGGCATCAACCTCGTTGGATGACTATTGACCTTCATCCGTGGCCCGGCACACCGTATCATCCGTCATTCGGTGTTCTTTAATGACGAAGCCTCATCAAGGGTTCACTCACGTTCGTCCATCCAGTCTTCTTCTAACCCAGGTGCAGCCGACGGTTGGCCTTTCCTTCGGGCATTATCCCTCGCTTCACACCTCGCCGTTACCAGCGACGCATGGAGGGATCGAAGACAGTCTTGGACACTATCCTGGCAGGCAAAGCCTGCGCTCAACCAAGCGATTTCACACATCGCACCGATAGCTTTATATAGTTGGACCTCCCAAAGGTCTCGTAGAGGTGATGCTAATGCCAAGAGGAAGACCACCGATCTGCCCTTTCTGTAATAGTCATAATAGCCAGAAGAAGGGCTCTAGGATAACCAAAACGATGGGAATTCGGCAGATAAGACTGTGCAAGAACTGTAAACGGAAGTTCACACCCAAGCACCAAAAGCCCGTTCAGCAAGCACCAATGAATCCATGAACATCGTAGCCATGGCTTTCGATATGGCGAAAGCTGTAGGGCTCTTAGTGGAAAAAGCGAAGAAATTCTTCCACAGTGTCATGCTGCTGGGCCACCGTTGTCCACAGTGTCATGGTTCACTGGTGATGGTCACAGAAGGAAAATGCCGCTGCACAGCATGCCACCTGGAATTTGATCCCACAGTTCAATTCGAAAGATGCCTGAATTGCGGGGGTCTGCCGGTTTTGCGTGTGCGCAGATACCAGTGTGAGAAGTGCCACAGCGACATCAGCTCAAAGTTTCTTTTTGATGGCCTGATATTCAACTCGGAGTACTTCCGGGAAAAGGTAGCTGAATCACGGCATCGGAAGAAGGAGCAGCAGGAACGGGTCAGGCAGATGCTAGCAGAATGCCGGTCCGGTGACTTAGCCCTGGAATGTGTGCAGTTGGAAACTGTGCCTGGATTGGTGGAAGCTCTGAACAGCCTGACTTCGCAAATCTATGAGGGTGTTGAGGTTGAATTACAGGATGAATTCGATCTGAAGCGTTATGAAACTCATGTGCAGAGCCATCTGCAACCATTCCCGGTGAGTCTGGAGAGGATCCCCCCGCTAATTGAGGATGAACGAAAGGACCTCATATGGCGGTTTATCGCGGTCATATTCCTTGACTATGATGGTATTGTGGATGTCTGGCAGGAAGGCCAGGATGTTATGGTGATAAAACATGAAGCTAACCGAAAAAGACAAAGCGTTCTTAGAGAACTTGAAGAAGCTGATGGAATCGAAGGATCTATGGGTGGAGTCGAAGCCTGGTAGGCCGAGCTATATGGTGCTAAAGGGGACATATGGCGAAAAGATCCATAAGACTTTCAGGACGACAAGGCAGGGAGTAAGGTGGCGGTTCTATCGGTTGTTTAACCAAGTATATGTTGACGCTTTTTCCACAATATTGATGGTAGAGAAGGCCTTTGGGACACAGTTGAGGGAGCATGCGGTGAGGATTAGTAGGGAAAGGTATGCGTTGAGGCGGGAGATTCTCAAGGAGGGATTCAGGGACGCATCTTCCAGATAAAATAGTCCCTTCATTATTACTCTGAGACAGTTCCGCCCACGCTCAAAGTCGTTTTCCACTCTTTGTGTGTGAGTAGGCCAAATTGCCATGTTCATCATAAAACCCAAATAGGGCTTCTGCGTCGTTCTCTTTTGGCGAAACGGTCACCATCAAGAAGCCAGCGGAGGGCTCGCCCTCTAACTGGCAATAATACTGCTGAATCTCTCCCTCGGGATCCGTCGATCTTGGCGAACCGGCCTTCACTCCCAAACGGGAATTGGCATCAACTAACGCCCCACAGGAGAACTCTTCAAAGCCTGAGGGATGCTTGGCGTGGTACTGCCAATGACGGTCCCCGCATAGAATATAGAAGTTTTTCTCGAGAAAACCGTTCTGCCTCAGCCAGTCAAAAAATTCCTGTGCTTCATAGCGAAAACCACCGATATTGGTGTGATTGTCTCTCTTGCTTCTATCGTCCGGGCCAACCAACGGGGTGGGTGAAATGAGAATCTTGAACGTAGCATCGCTGGCAAGCAAGGTAGCCTTGAGCCATTGCTTTTGGGCCTCACCCCAGATGGTCTTCTCTGGGCCGTCAGGCATTTTGTTGGGGCTGCGGTAACACCGGCCCTCCAGGAGCCAGATTTGCAGGTCGCGGCTGATCCGGAAAGTCGCGTAGGTAAGTTCGGTTGGATCGGCCGGATCAACAACGGGCAGTTGCTCGCGGAAGTTGCGCCTTCCCATTTCCGGCGTAGGCATCTTGTTTCCCGTGTTGTCACAGTCATTGTAGCGATAGTCGTGGTCGTCCACCTGCCAATAGGTCGGGACCTCCGCGAAGAGGTCGACATAGCGACGTTGAATGAACTGTTCGTGATATTTGCGGCGCATCTCCATTTCGGTCATTGCACGATCAGACCACGCGGTGCCTGTCCACCGGTCCGAGCCTTCTCTCTTCGCGGGGTGATCAAAATAGACATTATCCCCCGTACCCACAAAGAAATCGGGCTTCAGCTTTCGGATGGCTTCGAGTGCAGGGTAACCAAGATGTTTGTCATTACCCTGATACGCACCTTCAGGCTTGTAAGGGCCTTCATGGAAAAAGAAATAGTTCATCCCCGTCACGATCACGAACTTGGCTTCTTGAACGGCGTTCTTACCACCGAGGGTTCTGAGGGAACATATCCGTCCTTTCGTGGTATCATCTCGCTTAGGTCCATACAGCAGACGATAATAGTATTTGGTGGACGGTCTTAAGCCGGCTATCTTCACTTTGACGATATAGTCATAATCTGGCGAGGCCTTGATCCAGCGAGTCCTGCGTGAGTTCTCAAATTTCGGATCCGCTGCTAATTCGAATCGCGCCACGCCTTGGCTTCCGGGCAGATCACCATCAATAAGTGTTGTGCCCTGCGTCAGCCGGGATTGAAGGATGGCGCTGGTTTCGGTGACCCGGCCTACCATCTCACCTTGACCATGGTCTACCGATGAAGCCACCGCTGAGCCAAGCGTAAGACCAAGAATACACAACAAAGGATTCACCATTTCGTTTCTCTCCTCTTTAGACAAACTGACTGTCACTGTTAGAGTAGTACATCCAAATGAGAACAACAGCCTACGGTGATCTTTCCCGCAGGAAATCTTCCACCGTGGCCGGCCCTTTTAGGTAGCCGAGCGAGGCCAGGAAGACATCCATCCTCTTGACAGTGTCGACAAAGTACTTGTTGTCTGACCGCCCATAATTGAAGAATCCGTGCGGCCGACCGTCATATCCGATGAGTTCACAACGGTTTCCTCTCATCTTAGCTTCTTCCGCGTATAACTCTGACGTGAAATAGGGTACGGTTGTGTCTGCTTTACCGTGGAAGATGATAGTCGGTGGCAATCCTTCACGCACATGATGATATGGGGAGAGCCTTTCCGGCTTGACACCCAACCGCTCTCTTATGCCAGCGAGCTTCTTCAAATCCTTCGCTTCATGTCCTTCGACCGGCGCGAGAACCAGTGCCGGATTGAAGAGAACCAGAGCATTTGGCACCGAGCTAACCGATGTGTCCTCGCCTTCCTCGTCAAACCCGCGAATGGTGCCCAAGGCCCCCGCCAGATGACCACCCGCCGAGCCACCACCAGCAGCTATGCGGTCCGGGTCAATCCCCAGACGCTCTGCGTTCTTTCTGACCCAACGAACTGCGGATTTCGCATCGCGAAAACAAGACACGGCTTTTACACCGTGACGATTCAAAACACGATACTCAGCCGTCATGGCCACCATACTACGCGATGCCAGATACTGGCAGTGATTCTGGAACTGCCGCGGCGAACCACCTCGCCAGCCGCCTCCAAAGAAAAAGACAATCGCCGGGCGCTTGTCCTTGGGTTGGTGATTCTTAGGGTCAAAGATATGTATTGGCAACTCAACATTGCCAATCTTTTTGTAAATCTCGGGGCGTGAACCTGGGAGTGATTTGGGTGCTGGTTTAGCACGTTTCCTATTAGCAGCTGATAAGTTGAGGCTGGCTGACAGGATGGTAGCAGTGAGAAAAAGAGTGCCGAATTGGACAATGCGCGTTTTCATGTTCTGATTCCTCAATTCTGTCTGTTTCCTTGCGCATATTATACCGTCGCGCGGAAGCTCCTGCAAATGAGGTGAGAGTCTGCCGTCGGCAATTCAGGAGCTGCGTGTGCGGGCCTCTCTCACGAAACCGCCTCTCGGCTGTCGCGGGGTGGGGATGGGGTGGTTGCTGGGTGGTTATCTGCCCTGGTTTCCGCCCAGGGTGCTTCGTCCGCTATTTAGCTCGTAACGCAGAGTCCTGTCCTTCGCCGGGTCCGCAAAGCAGCCGGAATCCAAATCCGTATTCCTCACTGTTCTGTCCACGCCAACCAAGCCAATGGGGTGACGCCCTCCGATGAAGTAGTTCCGAATAGCGAAACGTACTGCCGGCAACATACCCGCGGGATCGAGAATCGCCAAAGCTACGACGTACTGACCTTGCGACACACCGGGTGAGAGCATGAATGAGCCACGGACCTGATAGACCTTTGGTTTTACCTCGTATAGTTGCCTTTCCGTATTCCACTTGTCTCCTGGTAGCCACCTACGGATGTCTATTTTCTTGAACGTGTCCTTCCAGATGACCTCCTTTGATTTCGGGTCCAGCAAGCTGATTTCAACCGGCCAATTGTAGTAAAAAGGTGCTGATCCTACGTTATGAACGCTAAACGTCACAGTGAATGTCTGGTCTGTGGAGAGTACTACCGGATACCGGACTTCGTCGAGAACGAAACGATAGCCAAAGGCCTTTTGTACTTGCTCGGCTCCCTGTTGGACTTGTGGATCGCTCACATCATAACTGGCCACCCACCCGAGATTGCTGCAGTGCAACCAGCGAATTGTGTAAAGCAGCCAGTTCAGATGGCTGGGATCGCGGAGTGTATCCAATTGGACATGTTTTCCATCGGCCCTGCTTATTGTTGAGTTCGGCGATCCCTTTGCCGTGGGATTGCACTTGCTGGATATGCGCCCAGGAATCCCAGTAGATGCCAAACTCGTAGTCTGTAAATTCCCAGGGGTGACGAACAGTGACTTTCTTTGTCTTGAACGCCTCCGTGAACACATCACCGAGTAGCTTTTGCATCTCGTCATCGGGAGAGGGATTGTGGTGTTCACCCCAGTATCCAATGATACCCAATTGGACCCAAGCGACACGTGGATCATTGTCCCAACATTGGCCGAGCCGCTGGACCAGACGTATGACGCGTCTTTTGAATTGATCGCTGCCGTAGTCGCCGGTTTGCATGTCTGCCGGCCAGTACTCATTGCCCTTCTTTCTATCCCAATCAAGATACACCCGCGGTATGACCTTGATGTTGTGCTTTTCCATATCCATCCACTTCTCATCACAGACTTTTTTGATCTTGCCGATGGTGTCAGTCTCGTCGTTCTCCAATTCGTTCCATCTCAAGTAGCATCGGGTCAAGGTGGCATACTCATGTTTGAAAGCACGCCGGTTTGTACCCGGACGAAATCCCTTGAGAGGATTCCGTAGCGCATGCGGATATGCTTCGGGTCTTATCACAACCTCGCGCATCCTCTCTTTCGCACATGTGGGGAGGGAGTGCGTCAGTATGATTAGAGTACCGAATATCAAGCTTGTCAGATTGGTCGAATGGGCCATTGTGGCTCTCCTTCTTGGAGTCTTAACTCGATATAGGCGCACCGCCCTGAAGACACCACGCACATCGGCGACTCGAGGGGGTATCACTACCAATGGTGCTCTTACGCCACCGGCACTGCATTGTAGCATATAGCTGAGCAGGCGAGAATATTGTAGCTCGAAGTTGCTTGCTTTCTTGGATGCTCCTTATTCCCATACACTTTTCACCTACACTTTCAGGGGTTGTCTTTACGGGTATTTGTCAGGTTCTATTGTGTTTGGAGTATTCTGAAACCTCGTAGATCCTGCAGAAACATGGATGTTCCTTGTGAAGAGAGCCTGCAATTTTTGCAGGTGGCCTTCGAACGCATACGTAAAGGGCAGCAAATAGATTTCTCATACAAAAATCGGTATTTCCAGAGGAATGCGTGGCATGAAAGATCAGCAGATTCAGAGGTCGCATCTTTTCTGAACCTTTCAATGCAAATACGCCCACTACCTTACACATCTATTTCCGTATAGTGATGAAGCTGGTCAACGAGGAAGGAAGGAAACGCCCAAAAAGATTTGCTTTTGCATGCAGATCTGGTAATATAAGGTAGACGCAATTGAAGTAAGACACCAGAATCAATGCTAAATGGGAAATTTGCTAAAGAGTCCTCCCGGCTCTCGTCTTGAGGTGAGGTGTATGGCATCTCTATATCCTATTCTGAAGAAGTTATGGTGGTTGACTCTTTCCGCACTCATCTTGGGATCGCTGTTTGCCGTCCTATCAGAGCGGGCGAAGGACTTCCTAACACACCTCATTGCTCCTCTATCACCGAGTGAGATTGGCCTCTCGGCAAGCCTTGTTGCACTACTGCTTCTGCTGCTTACTCTGCGTTCCCGACGGAGTACATTCATCAAAGCATTTGCGGTCTGTGGACCTGCGCACAAACTCAAACCGGCAGATCTCGGGTACAAAGTGCTCAAACGGGGCCAGGTGCCAAAGACTTCGTGCCGACCCCACTATCCCCTGTACATTTCACGTCGCGCTACCACCTTCGACACCGCAGTCGGAAACGCAGTTGGTAAAACAAACAAACCTGTTGAGGGACTCCTAGCTGAGAAGCTTGAAGAGGGAAGCAGTGTTATCTTGATTGGTCCTCCGCTTGATGGGAAGAGTCGGACACTTCTGGAGGTCGTCAGGAGACTCAGAGGATTTCATGTGGTTTGCCCAAAGAGAACAGTATCTCCACCCGAGGAAGCGTTTTCTGTGCTTAAGAGACGTCGCGTCGTAGTCTTACTGGATGATTTGTCATCGTACTCGGATGATAAGCTTGGCTTGATGGAGTTCCTCGGGGCAGTCCGACGAGTTTCGAGAACCTCAGTTGTTGCCGCGACGTGCCGAGACAAACCGGAGATGGATGAGGTATTTGAGAATCCGGGAGCTGCTCTCTATCACGTGTTTGAGGACATTCCGGTAAGGCTGAGACTTCTGCCGCTTACAGACGATGAGAGAGCACGCCTAGCAGACGGCGCGGGCATGAAGTGGGATGAGCAAAAGGCGGTTGTTTACCCTACACCCGGCTCGATTACCATGGTGGAGTCCACGCACGCCATGAAAATGCGCTATCAGCGACTCAAAGAGAGGCCTGAACTCCACGACGCCTTGCGATCAATCTATTTGCTTGCTGGAGCGGGGATGTTCGAACTCACGCATAGTCGCATCGAAGGCGTCCTCCGCATCGTATTTGAACGCTGTGTTCCCAAGGTTGGCGATATTCTTGAAGAACTTGCTGGACAGTCTTTTCTCCACTCGGCGGAAGATCCTGTTCTGCCCGAATTCGCCTACCTGATCAATGTTATGGATCCTCCGAATCGCGAACAGCTTCTTAGATTACTCGACGTGTTCATAGACCTGAAGGACGCCAACGCTGTGATCTCTCTTGGTTTGAATCATCAGAGGCTTGGGGGGGATTTCGAGCAAGCCGTAGTCTGCTTCCAAGAGGCCACAAAGCTAGAGCCTGACTCGTATCTTCCTTGGCTGAACTTAGGAGCCTCACTATCTAATCTCACTCGCTATGAGGAGGCGCACCAGGCACTCGAAAAGGCCCTTAACCTGAAGCCTGGCCATGCAAGAACCTTACGGAATATGGCTGGGACCCTTCAGAACCTTAAGCGTTCTGGAGAAGCACTCAAACTCGTCACGGAAGCCCTGGTAATCGAGCCTACGCATGCACGTGCCCACCATCTGAAGGGGGTAATTCTGTCTCATTTCGGATGGAATGAACAAGCACTCGCTGCACTCGAGGAGTCTTTGCGGCTTGACTTAACCCAAGCCGACGCTTGGTACTACAAGGGCATCGTCTTGTGTCAGGTGGGGCGTCCTGTAGATGCATTGGAAGCCTTCGACGAAGCGCTACGTATCAAGCCCGACAGTATCTGGGCTCATTACCAGAAAGCATTGACCTTGTGCGAACTAGATGGTAGGGAAGAGGCATTGCATATTATCGAGCAGGCTCTAGAAGCGAAACCAGATTTCACAGATGCCTGGTTCTGCAAGGGTATATGTTTGGCGATGCTAAAGCGATGGGCAGACGCCGTCGAGGCGCTGGAGAAAGGTTTGACGCTTGATCCCTCTCGAGCAGACGGATGGTACCAGAGAGGGATGGCCCTGGAAAAAATGGATCGTTTCTCAGAGGCGATAGAATCACTCGATCGAGCAGCAACGTACAGGTCTGATTTCGCCGAAGCGCTATTCCAAAAAGGAAGAATTCAGCACAATCAACTTGATAATGAGGGCGCCCTGCAGTCATATGAGCGATGCTTAGAGGCTGATTCCAAAGTTGTAAAGGCATGGCGCTGGAAAGGGGTAGTGCTCGGCAACCTGAAGAGATTTCAGGAGGCTATTCTCGCCTTCGACAGGGCTATTGAATTGGCACCGGATGACGCCACTTCCTGGTTTCACAGGGGTATGGCTAGCTCAGCACTGGACCAAGATGAAGAAGCTCTTCGATGTTTCTCAGAGGCTGCCTGTTTCGAAAGGGACCCTACTCACCTGTGCGAAATTCTTTGGCGCAGAGGCCACATACTTGGAAGGCTAGGGCGTTATTCTGACGCGCTTGAAAGCTGTGACGAAGCCTTGCGTCTTAAGCCAGATTCAAGCCACGCGTTGTACTATAGGGCGGAAGCTCTCTTGTATCTGCAACGCTTTGAGGAGGCTGTTAGCGCTTTTGACGCTGCTCTAGAAGCCAATCCAAATGATATCCAAGCACTGCACGATAAGGCGCGCGCTCTGCATGCAGCCAACCGACTAACTGAGGCAATCGCATGCCTTGATGACATGCTCCGCCTGGACCCGGGGAGTTACAAGGCCTGCCACTACAAGGGAGTGATACTGCTTCAGCTCGGTCAGTGTGACACGGCAGTTGAAGCCTTCACCGATGCCGTCCGTCGAAAACCAGACCTCGTTGAAGGTTGGTACTTGATGGGTAAGGCGTTGCATAGCCTGGGCCGATACGAACAGGCGGTTGAACCCTTCCGGCAGGTAGTAGAAATTGATTCCAACCATGAAGATGCTTGGTATGAATTGGGGTTGGCCTTCTTCAACTGCGGGAGAATACAGAATGCTCTCGAGGCGTACGATAAGACACTGGCCATCAAGCCAGATCATGCTTTCGCCATGAACAACAAAGGCATGTGCCTACAGGCATTGGGCACAGAACATTTCGCAGCAGCTCTTGATGCGTACGAGAAGACTCTTGAGCTTACGCCTGAGGATGCCGAGGTTTGGGACAATAAGGGGATGTTGCTTCAACTCATGGACCGGACAAGCGAAGCGCTGTTGGCTTTCAACAGGGCTGTTCAGCTCGATCCGACCTTGGCGCAGGCATGGAACAGTCAGGCTGGATGCTTACTACAGCTTAACCGTCATGAAGAAGCTGTTCGCTCCGCCGACCAGGCGTTACATCTCGCGTCTGGCGAGGGTACGATCGCTATGCCTCTACCCCTGCAGATGAAGGTACTCCTGGAACCGTCTGTGGCCGGACCTTCCTTCGTCGCAAGGCGCTTGCAGACACTCCTTCCTCTGGGTCCAAAGGAGATCAAGCTGTTGGCACTAATCCGCTGGGGCGACATTCTGGTTGTCCAAGCGCAGACCAAGAAAGGCGATGAAGTTGACTGGCTGTTTGCAGAAGCGGGGGAGAAGTATGCCGAAGCACTGAAGATTAAGCACGATTTCACGGAGGCCCTGTATAGCTGGGGCAACGCTCTTTCCGCCCAGGCGCAGATGAAGCAAGGCAAGGAGGCCGATAGGTTGTTGGCGGCGGCCAAACACAACTATGCCGAGGTATTCAAGCTCGACCCAACGATCGTCTGGATGCTCCACGAATTGGGCTTGGCTCTTGCCAACGAAGCACAGACCAAGCAAGGCCAGGAGGCTGACCAGCTGTTAGAGGCAGCGGCGCAAAAGTATGCCGAGGCCTTGAGAATCAAACCAGACATAGACACGACTCTCTTCAACTGGGGCGTCGTTCTTGCCGCTCAAGCTAGAACCAAGCAAGGCAAAGAGGCCACCCGACTCTTTGAGGCAGCTGGCCAGAAATACGCCGAGGCTCTGAAGTTTAAACCTGACTATTACAGCGCCCTGTACAACTGGGGCAATGCTCTTCTCGACCAAGCCAAGACCAAGGAGGGCGCGGACGCTGACCGATTGTTTGAGGCAGCAGGCCAAAGGTACGCCCAGGCCTTGCTGATCAAGCCTGATCTCGCCGAAGCCTTCTCCCAATGGGGCGATGCTCTCTCCGCCCAAACGCGGACCAAGCACGGCCCGGAGGCTGATCGGTTACTCGCAACAGCAGCGGAGAAATATGCTGAGGCACTAAAGGTCAAGCCTGACATGATAGACACCCTACACAAATTGATCATTGTTCTGTTCAACCAAGCAAGAAACAAACAGGGTGAGGAGGCCTTCCAATTGTTTGAGGCAGTCGGGCAGAAGTGCGCCGAGGCGTTGAGGATCAAGCCTGACTTTGCTGAAGCGATCGGCATCTGGGGTGCGGCTCTCGTGGCTCAGGCGCAATCTGAGCAGGGTGAAGAAGCCGACCGGCTGTGGCAGGCCGCCGAGCAGAAGTTCACCGAAGCATTGAGGATCAAGCCAACCTTTCACGAAGCTCTCCACAACTGGGGCTATGCTCTCGCCACCCAGGCAAGGGCCAAGCACGGTGAGGAGGTCGATCAGTTGTTCGAGATGGCAGGAGAGAAGTTCGCCGATGCCTTGAAGATCAAGGCTGGCAAGCACGATACTCTATACCAATGGGGAAGAGTCTTGCTCGATCAGGCGATTGCCAAACGGGGCAACAAGGCCGATCGACTTTTCGAGGAGGCACGGCAGAAGTTTGACCAGGCACTGAAGATTAAGCCCTGCGATCCCGAACCCTTATACCACTGGGGGCTTGCGTTGGCCACCCAAGCAGCGACCAAGCATGGCGAGGAAGCTGACCGGCTGAGGGGGTCGGCATGTGAGAAGTTTGGCGAGACGGTGAGAATCAAGCCTGACGATTCCGCTGCCCTCTACCTTTGGGGCAAGGTCCTTTGCGAGCAGGCAACAACCAAGCAAGGCAAAGACGCCGACCGACTGTTCACCGAGGCAGGCCAGAAGTTCGCTGGGGCAGTGAGCATTAAACCGGACTTCGAGGAGGCCTTCTACGACTGGGGATCTGCTTTGGTCGCTCGGGCGCAGGCTAAACAAGGTGATGAGGCCGACCGACTTTTCGAGGAGGCACAGCAGAAATTCTCCGCTATGTTGAGAATCCGACCCGACAACCACAAGGCTCTTTTTGGTTTGGGATCTGCTCTTTCTGCCCAGGCGCAGAGAAAGAAAGGCGAAGAGGCCGAATCACTATTTGAGGCAGCAGAACAGAAATTTGCTGAGGCGATAATGATAAAGCCTGATGAGTACAATACGCTCAACAATTGGGGCATTGTTCTGATGGTTCGAGCGTACAGCAAGGCAGGGGAGGAGTCCGACCGTCTGCTTGAGCAAGCGGGGCAGAAGTTTGCTGCTGCATTGGAGATCGAGCCCGACATGATCGAGGCTCTCAACAACCTGGGGAGAATCCTCTCCGACCGTGCTCAAATCAAGCAGGGTGACGAGGCCGACCGACTTTTCGAGGAAGCGCAGGAGAGATTCGCCGAAGTGTTAAGAATCGAATCCGATTTATGCACGCCTCTTTTCAACTGGGGCAAAGCTCTTTCCGCGCAGGCGCAGACAAAGCAGGGCGAGGAAGCTGACCGGCTTTTGGAGGCGGCATGGCAGAAGTTTGACCAAGCACTGAAGATAGTGCCGGATTTGTCGGCACCGTTCGTCCTTTATTCAACCGCACTTATCAATCTGAGCAAGTGCGCACCTGAAAACAAGGCTGTCGCGTTAAGAAGGCAGGCAAGGGAAAAGCTGTTGTCAGCCGAAGATATTGAGCGTGGTAGTGGGTCCTACAATCTTGCGTGCCTCGAAGCGCTCGCTGGGAACGCGGAGAAGACCGTTGATTGGCTTCGGCACCATGTATCGGCGGGCTTGGCTTTGAGCAAGCGGAGGCTTCGTCAAGACTCGGATTTCGATCCCATCCGAGATGATACTACCTTCCGCGACTTTTTTACGTCTTTGCCGGAAGTGTAGTTCAATCGAAGCTTCTCTGAAAGGGATTGAAGCCAATCCCTGTTCCGGGGAGTAAGAGCAACGGATAACATAAAACGTTCAGCTCTCACACCTTTTCTGAAACTTCTGAGGGTGGTAATTGCGGCGGCATGATTCAGTGCCGAGATTCCAAAATTTTTTCCCTTTCTATTTTTCCTTGTGCCTTTGCCGTAAGGCATCCTGTGGATGGGCTTCCGTCTTCTGCCTTCTGGCTTCCGTGCTGCGGCGGGGGGTCTTCTGGGCTACGACGGGCTTCGCCAAGACGAGCGCCCCGACGAGCTGTCTTCTGTTCTCTACCAGCTGGTCATTAATTGTCAGGACCGAACCTTAATTTATTCCTTACTTTTGACCTCGAATTCGAGCACCTGCGGTGTTATGCATAATAGGTTTATGGTGAGATTGAATCAGTTGAAAAAGAAATAGTTCTTTGGAAAATCAATAAAGGGAGGCGCCACACAGTAGAGCAGGGAACCACCTTGATGCTGTGTGACTCTCCAAGAAAGGAAAGTTATCTGTTCCTGTACATTTACATTTATTTGCCCCCATTTACACCCCATTTACCCCCATTTGATTTTAATTCTTTCTGTGTCAACAGTTGGTTAGGCTGTCGAGCCATAACTTCCTCCTCCAAACAGAAATAGTTTCTTTTGCCATCCTCTTATCAGTATACAGATAAGCGCCACCCTATCACTAATTGACTAATTAAGTTAGTCATTAGGCATTCTCCTTTCTGCCATGAAGGCCGAAAAAGGTTGCCGACTGATAGGGAAGCACAGCGCCTCCTCATTCATTACATTATACGATATAGACTGTGTTTTTATTCAAATATTTTCTTAGTTTTTTGATAAGTGAATATCAGTACTAAACAAAGAGGCGGTTGACGTGAAATGGCATTTGCCGCTCGTAAGTGCCAGGCTGGACTCGACCCACCCAGCATCTTGAGTAGCTCTGGTAAACCATCTCAGGCTTTTATCTCAACAAGACCATAACCTGACCGCTAACCAGAAATGATATCGAATTGCCAGCACCAACCGTCATCCTTCTTGCCAATATGGCTATATTTGGCCAGAACTCACCTGTGCCATTATGCGGTTAGCACATCTTAAGACATACTATGTTTTACCAGAAAATAGACTTGACACATTTCTGGGCGTGTGCTCTACTATTGCGGCGAACCATGTCCGGTTGAACCCGTTTTTTGAGGTGCGAAGATTGTGGCCGAGCGGTGGTTGTCAGTGGACGAGATTGCCCAACACCTTGGAAGCAAAAAAGACACGGTCTACAAGTGGGTAAGGATGGCCACACACAACTTGATAGTAGACCTCAATATGAGAGCGATTTCTTGAAGGAATAATACACATGGATGGAGGTATAACCGAAAGTTGTGGCTGGACGAATGATGAAAGCGGCGTATCCTTTTAGCTTTTGGATAAATGATTGTTCAAAGGAAAGGACACGCCACATGAAGAAGGATACGACAAACACCGAGCATTTGTCAATGAACAGTCGGGACGTTCTGACGGAGGTCTTGCGACGAGGGGCTCAGGAGATGTTAGCTGCGGCCATTGAAAACGAAGTCGTCGAATACATAGCTGGCCATACGCACCTTCACGATGCCGAGGGACGGCGTTTGGTCGCACGTAATGGATATCTGCCTCAGAGGACTATTCAGACAGGCATAGGCCCCGTAGATGTCCAACAGCCACGAGTCAATGACAAGCGTCTCGATCAAAACGGCCAACGCATACGGTTCTCCAGTAAGATTCTGCCGCCGTATCTGCGACGAACCAAGAGCATCGACGAACTGATTCCCTGGCTCTATCTCAAGGGCATCAGCACCGGCGATTTCACCGAGGCCCTGCAGGCGTTATTGGGACCTCAGGCAAAGGGATTGTCTGCGACAAATATCGTTCGGCTAAAGGACTGCTGGCAGCAGGAATGGGCCGGTTGGTCGAAACGTTCGTTGACGGATAAGCACTATGTGTACCTCTGGGCCGATGGGGTATATTTCAACATCCGCCTCGAAGATCCAGGCAACAACAGACAATGCATTCTGGTGTTAATGGGCGCCACAGATGACGGCAAGAAGGAGTTGATTGCAATTGCAGACGGCTATCGTGAATCGGCTCAATCGTGGAGAGAATTGCTGCTCGATATCAAAGAACGAGGTTTATCCACCGCTGCCAAGCTGGCGACCGGCGATGGAGCATTGGGCTTTTGGGCGGCTTTGAGAGAGATCTACCCTGTGACCCAAGAACAACGCTGCTGGGTGCATAAGACAGCCAATGTCCTCAACAAAATGCCCAAGTCGATTCAACCGAAGGCCAAATCCATGCTGCAGAACATATGGATGGCCGAGACACGAAAGCAAGCCCGCAAGGCCTTTGATCTGTTTGTGACGACGTTCAAAGCGAAGTACTCCAAAGCTGTTGAGTGCCTGGCGAAAGATCGTGATGTTCTGTTGAGATTCTATGACTTCCCGGCCGAGCACTGGGTACATCTTCGCACAACCAATCCGATTGAATCGACGTTCGCAACGGTGAGGCTACGCACGCGTCGCACCAAAGGCTGCGGCAGCCGGATGGCATGCCTGACGATGGTGTTCAAGCTGGTTCAGTGTGCCGAAAGACACTGGCGTCGGCTGAACTCAAAAGAACTGATAGTTGAGATCATTCAGGGAGTTAAGTTTGTAGATGGTATCAAGGAGATTGCCGCTTGAATCATGAACCGCTCAATACGGCCAGCCGAGAGAGATATGGACTCGCCTTCGGCGAGGCTGTTCTCATGTCATCACTCTCCAGCCGAAGCCAGATGTGCGCCGGCGCCAAGCACCAGGACTTTGCCGAATCTGGCTTTGGAGGCTGGGCTGATGAAAAGATGAAAACAGTCCGCGAAGCGGCTCCTATGTTAAGTCCCCAAAAATCCATCCACAACATTTGACAATATCTCACATGGATGAAAAGAAGATAAAGCACTTAGAAATGATACAAGGCGTTGTAAACAGAATGTCCCATATCTCGTTCTTGCTGAAGGGCTGGAGTGTCGTGCTAGTATCCGCCCTCTTCGCGTTATCTGCCAAAGACTCGAATGTGCAGTTTGTTCTACTGGCTTACTTCCCTGCGCTCATATTCTGGTTTTTGGACGGTTACTTTCTTTGGCAGGAGCGACTCTATAGACGACTTTACGACAGGGCAAGGCTAGTAGATGAATCGGAAGTGGATTTCTCCATGAGTACGCAGGAAGTTCGCTGTGCGACAAGCTTGTGGACTGAGGTCGTTTTTTCAAAGACGCTTGTTGTCTTTCATGGAGTGATATGCTTCACAATACTGATCGTCATGCTGTTTTCTCTTTGAAGGAGTAAGAGATGGCTCGAAGAGTGTTTTTTAGTTTTCATTTTGAGAGGGATCACTGGAGAGCTGGTCAAGTTAGAAACAGTTGGGTTACGAGACCCGACAGGCAATCTGCCGGATTCTGGGATGCCGTTAAGTGGGAGGCAATCAAGAAACAGGGGGATGCCGCTATCAAGCAGTGGATAAGAACACACATGAAGGGTACTTCTGTGACGGTTGTTCTGGTAGGTGCAGAAACTTACAGCCGTAAGTATGTGAAATACGAAATTGACCAGAGTCTTAGCCAAGGAAATGGCCTATTGGCTGTTCGAATTCATAAGCTGAAGGACAAGAATGGATATACTGATAGTAGAGGGCCAAATCCATTTGACCGCTTGTCTGTTCAGGTGAATAACGAGAAGACACTTCTATCCTCATTGTACTCGACTTATGACTGGCTTGACGACGATGGATATGCGAAACTCGGTATTTGGGTAGAAAAAGCTGCAAAGGCAGTGGGCAGATAGAGGTTCTTCAGGCGCGTTGAAAAAGGGCCAAAATATGATTAGTGTGTGTTGGGGCCTTTGGGACAGGTGTATTGGCCGTGTTGACAGCCAGAGAAGTCGATATTGAGGCCCTTATTATGCTATTATTGAGCTTGTGGTGTGTAGGAACACCGATTATGAAGTTGAATGGCAAATCCGGGATTATGTGAGATGGCCAAACAGAAAAAGAATGGGATGCCTTTCTTTGTCGGGCTTAACCGGATCATGCTCTCACTCGGCCCTTTACCTGACGGTCGACGTTGTCCGTATCGGTGTGCATTCTGCTATGGTGACCAAGGTTACTCGAGTTATCACTCCTATTCAGTCCCCCAGATTGTCGAATGGGTGAAGGCTTGTGATGCTCACTATGACATTGTCTACGTAAGCGGAGACACCGACTCGTTTGCTCCTCCGCGGACCAAGATAGGTATTGAACTCTTGGAAGCCCTGTCGGACCTGGACGTTGATGTTTTGTTTACAACTCGGACGATATTCGACAGCAGATATCTAGCAACCCTTGGTGGCATTGCCAGTAAGCTCAGGCAATCCAACCACCTACTGTTTGGTTGTATAAGCATTCCACGATTGAGTTCGGGGAAACACTTGGAATCTGCCAACGTACCAAGTCCACTAGAACGGATCGCTGCACTCAGAGCTTTGAAAGAGAAAGGTCTTCATACTGTACTTACGCTGAGACCGTTCCTCCCCATCATACCAACGAGGGAATATATTGAAATCGTGAGTATGTGCCAGGGCTTTGTGGACATTGTTCTGGGTGAATGCTGGTATGTAGATGAAGGAGGTGTTATAGAACGACGGGTTTTTCGTGGGCCTACGCCGCCAGAAATCACATTTATCCACCAGAAAATGGATTTCGATAATAACCAACAATTGTGGAAGGTCTGGGAGGGGCGTGAGATAGAGCAGTCATTGAGAAATTACTGTGGTAGCTCAGCACTACCATTCTTTATGAGAAGCCGTCCTGCTATTGAGTTGGTACGGGCTCGAAACTCAGCAGGCTGACCTTTCTAGACGTTTTGGGAGCCCAGATTCTGATCGGCCTGGGTTCTGTGGAATACCTGAGGTCAAAAAGAATGATGCTGATAGAATACTACTGGAAAAGACATGAAGAAGGGAGCTAGAGATAATGACAAGGGCATTGATTGAGACGATTAGTGACGCACTGTGTCCAGTTATTGACCGAGCAAACGCAGGAATGAAATTAGCAGAAATTGGTGACCCCCGTCCAGGTGTTGGTGTTGGAGGAGATGGATTGCCGCAGTTTGCATGGACGGAATGGGTTCCAGGTGGCTCATTCACTATGGGTAGTAATGAATCAGATAAAGAGGCTCTTGACAATGAGAAACCGGAACATTTGGCTTCCTTTGACTGTTTCCGTATATCCAAGTATCCCGTAACAAACAAGCAGTTCAGAGCATTTGTGGAAGCCGACGATGGGTGGATATCCGACTTAGTTTGGTCAAGGAAGGGGCTTATATGGCGAGAGGCTGTTGATATTTGGCAGCAAGGTGGAGTTCCCGACAACTTCCCGTGTGTGAACGTGAGTTGGTATGCAGCAGTAGCCTTTGCAAACTGGACATCTGTTCACTGTACGCTTGAGACAGGATGGAAGCTACGGTTGCCGACGGAACCTGAATGGGAAAGGGCGTGTCGAGGCACAGACGGCAGGCGATACCCATGGGGCTCAGAGTGTGACTCTAACAAGTGCAATATGAAAGACACTGGTATCGGAGGACTCTGTAGTGTTGGGATTTTTCCTGAGGGTAAGAGTCCGTTAGGGGCGCTTGATATGTCGGGGGGTGCATGGGAATGGTGTTTTTCGATCTCTGGACCGTATCCTTATGATACTAACCGGGAGACCACGGAATCAGCGGGAAAGAGGGTTATTAGGGGAGGAGCCTATAATCAAGACAAAACAGGAGTGCGATGTGCTATTCGTAGAGAAGATTCTCCGGAGTACAGCGCAGGACGAATTACTTTTAGACTGGTGTGCGTTACAAAGCGGTAAATTAGACTGAGAGTACTATCACGACAGTGATTCATTTAATATGAACATCGAAAGGAGACAATGATGTTATTAACAAATAGAGTGGCAGTTGTTACAGGTGCAAGCAAAGGCATTGGACAGGCGATTGCCAAAGAAATAGCTGCCAATGGAGTAAGAGTTGTTCTGGCGTCACGGGCTGAGGACAAGTTGAAAGCTGTGGCAAAAGAGATAGTAACCGCTGGTGGAGAAGCCTTGGCGATTCGAACTGATATATCTAAGGTTGAGGATGTTATGCGCATGGTAGAAATGTGCAAGGAGCGTTTTGGGCCGCCAGATATTTTGGTGAATAATGCAGGTGCAATTGCGCGTGCAACTATCCATGAGATGGCCATCGAAGAGTGGGATGAGGTCATAGCAGTAAATCTCCGAGGGACATTTCTGTGTTGTAAGGCAGTTCTTGGAGACATGTTAAAGATGGGAAAAGGGGACATTTTCATCGTGTCGTCGAACCGAGCACGTCGCGGGAAGGCAACCAGATCAGCATACTGTGCATCGAAAGCAGGGCTTCGCCTTTTTGGACAATCTCTCAGGGAGGAAGTACGAGAGCATAATATACGGGTGCATACTTTCATATTAGCAGGTGTTGATACTCCAATGATACGAAACTCCTATCCAGAGGCTGATCCATCGGAATGGATCGCATCAAAGGATGTTGGACGTATGGTTGTGTACTGTTGTTCGCAACCAGATATAGTGGATACGCCCGAGATTGAACTACGCAGCCTTGCCTCTGGTGACTAGTTGGGTTAGCTTAGCCTAACATATTATCATGAGTGAGAAAATAGCCACAATCGAGCGGTTAGAAAGTTGAGGAATAGCTTGGAGCAAGTGTGAACTAAACACAATACTCGGCTCACAAGCTTTGTATAAGGAGAAACAATGCAGGCAAAGCATGTCTTCATCAGCTACGCGAAGGAAGAACTTCCTTGTGCCGAGGCTATCAGGGATGTACTTGAATCGTACCTCGTTGAAGTCTTTCTAGCACCTGACAGCATACCGAAGGGTCGTGTTTGGAAAGAAGAGGTTGAAAGAAACATGGCACAAAGTGATGTGTTGCTGCTACTATGGTCACAGAATGCAGCTAACTCCAAGTGGGTTAATTATGAAATTGCTTGTGCGAAAATCGGTCGAGTCAGAATCATTCCTATCCGTCTTGACAGCACTGCAACCCACACTCAATTGCAGGATGTTCAAGCACTCTTCTGGAAATCTGGTGATGATACTGCCTCTCTTAAGGCGATTGTTGAAAGTCTTGGCTTACCTGCCACGGCCGATCTGGATCGCGGGATATCAGACACTGAATTAGATGCAATCAGTGCTGAAGAAGCATATCGGAAGGCCGTGATTTCATCGTTCCGCCACTTGCTCGTACTCGGGCATGACCAAGGATTGGCGATACAAGAAGCATATCTTCCTCTTCGAATGCGTACTTGCGACGCGGCGCATAAGGAGCCAGTCGTTGCACACGAACGAATTGAGTCGGCATCAAAAAGACTTATTATTCTGGGTAACCCTGGATCTGGCAAAACGACGCTTCTACGCTATGTAGCACACAGGTGTGCTACAAACAATTACTTGATCCCTATCTTGATACGAATCGACACTCTGATGAGGACGGCGTCCACACTTATCGATCATGTCCACAATCTTGTTCAGGGAAAAACTAACCGGACGATTGCTGACATGCTGACAGGTCATGATGACTTCTGCCAAGAGGGGACGTTGCTTCTATTGGATGGGCTTGATGAAGTCAACGAAACAACACGTGCGAGCTTTCTTGAGAGACTCCAAGCGTTTCTAATCGCATATCCGCAGTGTAAGGTTGTGATATCCTCAAGAGTATCTAATTTTAGGAAGGATGACTTCCAATCGCTTCACTTCGAGTTCTATCAGATTGTAGAACTGTCTGAAGAAGATATCAAGAACTACGTATGGGACATGGTTCCTGAAGACAGACGCAATGATCTTTGGTTACTCCTAAAGTCCAGCGATCGACTATTTGAGCTTGCACATATTCCTTTTATGCTGGCAATGCTGTGCACCTCTCGCTTGGAACCTGGAAAGGTAATCGACAGGGCCTCTTTATTCGCGAACTGTACAGAATACCTACTCCGAAAGAGAGCAAGGGGAGACGACGGTCTAGAAACCGACGCTATCACCACTGAGACCTATGGTGAATTAGAGAGTGTGCTCAAGGCTATTGCAGTGCGATTCTTCAAACTGGATAGCGGGGATTGCTTCGACCAAGAGGATCTTGAATTTGCCGTCCGAAAGACAGTTCCACAAGGTAGCTCCACTAACATCATAAGTCACCTTGTCGATCAAACGGGGCTTCTGCAGCGGGCTGGCGAGGAGTACTCGTTTGTCCACCGTTCTATCGGGGAGTATTATGTCGCCCGTGGGATGCAGGACGAACCTTTCAAGAACCTTATCTCTCGAGCATCAGTACCAAGCTGGGAGGAACCAATCAAGCTCTTTGTTGGGCTGACGGACAAAGAAAGTCTCGACCGAGTTATACATGCAATCTGGGATAGAAATCGTGGCTTGGCCTTGCGGGCTTTGACCGAACTCCCTCAGTTCCCAGAAGAGCTCCTGCGGAGGTTGATTGATGGGCTTGAACGTGAAGAACGTGTTCGGCTTTCATATGAGATAATTGGCGCAGCAAATAGAGCTGCTAGCAGTGCAGAACGCAAGCGGATTCTCATCGATTCAGTGACTGCGATATTTCGTGTGGAGACTGACTGCGAGGTGATATATAATTGTATTATAGCTCTGATCGAACTCGGTGATCCAGATTGCAGTCAGTTGGTGGAGGATAAACTCAATTTGAAACACGCTGAGGAACGGAGGCGCGAGTACCTAGCTAATCCTGATTACCATCTAGATTTCATTAGTATACATCCGCAGGAATTCTTAATGGGATATGATGATTCGCCTGATGCAAGGGAACATCCTGCGCACCGGGTGCGTATATCTCCATTCCAAATAGCGCGATTTCCAACAGTGAATACCCTATATTACGACTCCTTTCCTTTTGCCGCCAATAGACGAGGTCTCGGCGGATACTCCACTGGTGACGCACAGCCAGTAAATAATATCTCATGGTTCGAAGCAATGGTGTTTGCATGGTGGCTCGGGTGCGACCTTCCAACAGAGGCCGAGTGGGAATACGCATGTAGATCGGGAGGAGAAGATGATTCCACTCTGTTCGATAGAAGCAAGATTCCCGAGTACGCTTGGTACGAGGGGAATTCAGAAAATCGGACACATGAGGTCGGACAGAAGAAATGCAATTCCCTTGGGCTTTATGACATGTTGGGAAACGTTCGTGAGTGGGTCAAGGACACATACTCGGAAACGGAGTATTATAAACACTGCAAGGAATGCGGTGTTATCCAGGACCCCTTGGCTCTGGGAGGTAGCGATAGAAAGGTATTGAGAGGTGGCGTCTTTGATTGGTCTACCAGAAACTTACGCCCAACATACCGTCCGATGAATCCTCCAGATAATGTGTTTTTTGGGAATGGTATGCGATTAGTCTACAGGAAAGGGATGCCTGTGCCTTTCATGCAAAAGGGTTGGAGCCCAGAAACTTGACCAGAAGTGACGCCACCGTCCTGTGCTCACGCGTCATGCAATAAGAGGGAAGTGCGATGACTGTTACGATTATTTCGGAACTCAGAGAATCCAGAGTCACTCCCCCCGGTGCGCCCAACAAGTGCACCAACAACGTTCTACCAGCCTACTACTGGCCTACTACCAGCCTACTATTTGCCTGCATAGGCTCATTCTTGCCGTTGTAAGAGGTTGTGAAATAAGGGGTTATAAACCAGCCAAACACATTAGAAATCCGTTGCTACAACTCTTTCCCGTCGAGAGAACCAGTTCGTACAGCAGGCTCACCTTGACACAAGAATGTAAAGGCATTCACCCTCCGTAACCAACTCGTCGACGCATATGGAAAGACCCATCCGGAGCGGTGGTTTTCCTCATCACCCATCCTTATTGCGTGCATTTTGGTCATGATAGCCAATCCTTTGGTGCAACCGAAAAATATAAATAGTAGTGCCCCCAAATTTTAACATGGCCTTCACCAGCAGGTCCCGTGGCGAAGGCCATGTCTTGAACAAAAAGGCCGGGGTGAAAATGTAAATTGGCAGAGCCGACCAAAATGGACTTCCATCACAGGCGAATCAGCCAGCTTGCAGACTTTTCAGAGTTAATCGAAATGCTTTTCCCCGGCAATCATAATCAACGCCATGCGGCAGCATGCATATTCTTTGAGTTGAAGTGGGCCAAAAATATAGTGCCTAACTTGGCTCATATACAGAAGCGATATGACATATCGCGCCGGATATTGCAGAGAACGCGGGCTAAGCTTTCGAGGTTGGGACTTATTGAACATGTTAGTTATCTAAACAGCAGGTATGGTGGACAACATGGGTGGAAGCTTTCGACAAGGTTTGAGCGAGCCCTGAACCAACTGGCGTTGAAATGTGCTGATTTCAGAACCGCCAAAATAGGCTCAAAGGATAAAGAGATGTTGTTATTGGAATTAGCTGATGCGAGGCGAAAGATTCCAACAGCCAGAAGTGAGAATATTCATGAGCAAAAAGAGGACGGAGGTGAGGCCTTTTGAAGAAACGAAACACTGTCTTGTCAACGATCATTGTGGCCATGTTCATTGTAGCAATGATTCTTGTGACCAAGACCACTGAAGAATCGGAGCACATAACTTGCCCTGAGGCCTGCGCATCGCAGTGGTTGCAGGATGTTATCACAGTGGAAGAAACGCTGGACTGCATTGAAGATTATATGATGAACGAAGAACTCAAAATGCAAAGTCAAGAGCCATGATGATTGAAAGCTTCAACGTCGGAGCTGGAGGTGAAGAAAGATGTCTGGTGAAAAGATGGCTTCGCAGAGGATATTAACGGTTTGTATCGTCATACTGTTGGTGGCAAACATTCTGCTGACGGCTAAGATTGTCTTGGGCTTGGAAAGACTCAAATCCTACGAATACAGACGAGAGTCACTGCCTTGCCAAGCGATACCGATACGGTTTGTGACGAATGAACCTGAGTGTGCCGACAAGTTGCTTAGGTCAATGAATGTGAGTAATGTTCATGTCTTGTCGCGTGGGGCTCCAGGCCTTGTAGAGTCTGAGCGGAATCTGTCGTAGAACTCATACGATGTGCTCACATTGAAAAGTCTTTGAAATGTCATTTGGGCATCATTGCACTACATACTTCATGGTTTATACTGATACGCGTATGATGGACGTTCAATAATGAATCAGCCAAACAAAAATGAATTCAAAAACATCCGCACTCAGGCGGGTTTTACCGAGAATGGAAAACCATTTGACCATGTTGTGAAAAGGAAGGTGGCAAAAGATGAATATCGGCTGGAATGCCTAACTGCCGAGACCCTTGGCACAACACGTCCTATCGAGGTATATAGAGCTACCCGAGCCAGAGGTAACATCATCAAGCCATGGGAGTCGAGCGCAGATGATGACAGCTACTGCCCGGCCCATTGGGCTGACATAGCTATAGGCAGGGGCGCGTGCGGCTTCAGATGCAGAGCTTGTTTTCTAATGTTGACGCACCGTACGTTTTGTGATCCATCACGTCATGTTCTCTACCAGAACATCGATGACTACGTACAGGCAGTGAGCAAAGAGCTAACGCATCCAGGCCCTAATCTTGGTCTCGGCATTGACTGCAGTGATTCATTGCTGTACGAGGGCGTAACCGGCCACGCACGTCGGCTAGTCCCTTTGTTTGCTGACAATGGTACAAATCCATTTGGACGAAAGTTGATTCTGCTTACCAAGAGCACTAATATCCATTATCTTGAAGGTCTACCCACAGCAAATGTCCTTATGACTTTCAGTCTGAATCCAGAACCGGTTGCCGATCTATGGGAAGGCAAATGGAACGATGGTCTTCGCATAACACCATATGTAAAGGACCGACTTGCTGCTTCAGCCAAAGCACAACGCATGGGATTTGAGGTCAGATGGCGGATTGATCCAATCCTCCCAGTTAATGGTTGGGAAAAAATGTACCAAGAATTCTTTTTTGCTGCGGCAGCTGAAGAACACTGCCCAACTCGCATGACGCTTGGCACTTACCGAGAGATGGGTAGGTCACTGCTTACAATTGCGAAAAAATGGGGCTTGCCACCTATGGAATTCCTACCTGGGGAGCTGACGAAGGATGGCATGCACTATCATATACCTGAGGGGCAAAGAGTTGATATCTACCGGCAACTCGTGACCTTTATCAGGTCTGCTTGGCAGCCAACTGGGGCAGTGCCGATTATAGCTTTGTGCAAAGAAACCAGAAGCATTCGGGAGGCCCTGCATATCAATCACAATCACTGCAACTGCGAGTGATGACTACCTTAGCAAGGTATGATGACTATGGCCACAAGTAGTCTTCCAATCCATAAGAAAATGGAAAAACTTAAATACTACCTTGTATTACCACTCTCCACTCCTCACAAAACGAGTTCAATACAACATGGCGAGCCGTCCCACGGGACGCAAAGGCTCGCTGAGGATTTCAGCACGTGAAAGCACCGGCCCAGCCGAGTCATCATGAAGCGGATCCTCGACGGAGAACAAGGAGTGGCGAAAGCCAGCCGGATTTTGAATTAGATATTTCTACAAGTAGAAGGTTCTCGACGGGAGGTGTTTTTCAAACCTCACGATTCTCTGATTCAGGCAATTGAAAAATCACTGAGAAAATATTCACACGTTAGCATAGTTTCGGAAGTGTTCTGGTACCATGACCTGTTGTGTGAATTGAAAATAATGAACACTGGTACTTAGGAGAACAGATTATGGCTCTTCCAAGAGGATTGATAGAAGCAGTACTTAAGTATCGCAAGCGCAGACAAAGACCTTTGGGGCCTACCATCCCTAGCTATGCTGGTCAGTGTGATTTTGTAAGGCCTGTAACACGGGTCCCGGGTGATGACTACGTTGTGCCTTTAGGTTCGGTCGCGGGGCCTGAAGTGTACATGGGAGATCTTCCCGAAGACTACATGCCGGACGTAGGGTTCATGGAGATACCCCAACCTGATTACGGACCATACGAGGCCTCATCTGTTCCGGCACCGTTCACGCCTGCCCTTCGAGGGTTTGGAGGTTTGGCGCAGGACTTTGAAGTGGTGAAAGTCGAATACGATGACTGTCTCATGACCCAGGAGTTGTTCGAGCATGAGATGAGATTGGCCACCAGATTTGAGCCTTTATCTCTTGACCAAGTGGTGGAGCTCGATGCCAGTCGGGACCTGATAGAGAAGACTTTAGATTTTGGTGATATTGCCGGCAGACTGCTTTCCCCAGCGGACATGGATCGGGGAATATCGCTCCCACAGCCTGTTATTGATGCGAGAGGTGTACATGTGCCAGCCCCTGCAGAGTCTTTGCCAGGACACGTAGACTATGCCGCCGTAGACCCACGAGACTTTTTCGAACAACAGATGCAAATGATGGAAAGTCAATTTAGCCGGCTGGACCCGGGCGCACAAATGGAAGCAGTCTTTGATGCACACGAGGCCTTATTTGAGCTATCACAACGCGCTCTTCCATTCGAGCCTGCAATGCCAGAGCCATCCGTTGGTGGGATGGCGCCTGGAATGATGCCAGGGCCTGCATCATTGGATGCCATCATCGAGGCGCACGACCTGATTGAGGGTGTACCATCACCAGGTTTTGGGCCTGACGTGCCCGCATATGGCGATAGTCCGATGACACAAGAGCTTTTCGAGCAGCAGATGCACGAGGCGATCGGAGAGATGGGGCCTTCTGAGGAGGGTCCAGCACCATATGATGGCGGCATGATGCAGCAAGACATGTACGACCAGCCCGTGCAGGATCAGATGATGGACCCTTACATGATGCCCGGCCCTATGGGGCCCAGCTTCATGCCGGAACCGCCACCTGGCCCATGAATATCGGCGGATAACCATAGTCGTTGCAGAGCCCTTGGGTGTGCCGAGGGCTCTTTTTTTATGCGCGTAAGAAATCAGAACAAATGGCACATCTGACGCGCGAGATGTGCCATCAGAGCACATTTAGGAGATGACTAAAATGGAAACAATACAAGCAAAAGTCAGCAAAAGATTATTGTCAAAGGCCGACAGGCTTTTCACAGGCACGTTGGATGGCAGGATCATTGAAATCCTGCAAAACGCCCGACGTGCAGGCGCAACGGAAGTGACGATCACGAATGAGAGAGGACTCGTCACGGTCCGTGACAACGGAAGAGGCATTGATGATTTCGCGAAGCTGCTTGATCTCGGCGATTCGGACTGGGATCAGGCGATGGAGGAGGCAGAGGACCCGGCAGGCGTGGGTATTTTCTGTCTGGCGCCGCGGAAGCTAACCATTTGCTCCAACGGGAAGAAGATTGTCATCACCAAGGATGGCTGGACTGGCAAACCGGTTGAGCTGACCGAAGTTGGCGATTCCGGTAAGGGCACGGTGCTTACATTTGCAGATGAGCCCTGGGAACTATCGCAAGTCAAGAGACACGCCGTATTTAGCGGTATGAAGGTGATCGTTGACGGCAAGACCTGTCCGCAGGAACCGTTTGTCTCGAGCAGGGCCGCACTCTATCCTGAGCTTGGTTGCAGGATCGAGGTCCGTGGGAGAGATCATCTGAACCAGTGGCACAACCAGTGGAGAGGCAGCTACTTCTGCGACACTGTGATGGTCAATT
>SMTZ1_10002484_pt1 | contig 27191 bp, 25 predicted proteins | sample DeeMarSWOR136_30_FD_25667 | JGI IMG/M metagenome (IMG submission 25667)
TATGCGTTAAGGTTAAGATAAGTACTGGCAACATAAAGTCCAATTTCCACAATGTTTAATGTGATCAAGCCCGATTCATTCAATATTTCCTATACGGTGCCATATTACACTGCTTCAGCCGCTCCCGAATAGTATCGTATTCGCTATCATCGGCTTCTACGAATCCCTCTATCCATGCACTATCCGCAATCCTTAATACTTGGCCGTTTACCAGCACGGTCTCGTCTTTCCTCAGATTGAGAAGAATCTCCTTTACCCTTTGGGCCAGCCCACGATCCACGTGGGACATCACTCCCACAGTTCAGTATGGCATGGGAACGCTTTCGGCGATGATGTTAAAATCATCCAGATTAATCTTGCCCTGCTGGGCCATATGATCTAAGTCCAAACGAGGTGGCGTCCCCACATCGTATGCCCCGAAGAGCACAGCGTAGATTATCTTCTCGTGCTTGAAGGAACCCCAGGGGATGGCGTAATAGGCCAGATCTTCCTCTGGATCAAATCCGTTGTCCAACATGAGAGCGTATTGTGCCATATAACCGAAGGGGGCCAGCGCAGGGCCAAATACCAGAGTCTTGCCCCGCATATCGTCAAATGTCTTAATACCGCTTTTTTTCAGCGAGATGATAGCCCCTGTGTCTTTGTGACCGTGCCTTCCTCTTATCTCGACGGCTAGGAGTTCTAGCCCATACTCCTCTTGGAAAATAATGGGAAGTATGGAGTTCGTATGTGTAAACTCGACCTTCTTATCCCGGACCAAATCTTCAAATTCGAAGGTATTAACATATACCGATTCAAACTTTTGCCCGGTCTTCTCGCTAAGGTAGGCTGTTAGTGGCTCAAATCTGGCACGGGTCTCTTCTAAGCTATTACAGATCATGTAGCCAATTCTTATGGGCCTCTCTTCCTCACCTGATACACTACCTTCTTTTCTCTCGCAGCCCACAAGCAAGGATAATATGACGAATAGCATGAAAAAAGGATACTTCCTCTTCATGGGTCTTTTACCTTTCGTTGGCCGTTGGCCGTCGTCCGTTGTGCATCGGTGAACGGTGAACGGAAAACAGTGAACGGTGAACTCCTACGGACCCCCAACCAATTGTAGTTCTTTCTCTATGTTCTTAAGTTCAACGGGATCCGAGGTAAGGGATCGCGCCTTTTCCAATTCACTACTGGCCCTTTCGGGCAATTTCATCTTTTGATAAACGACAGATAAGTGGACATGGACCATTACATCCTGTTCATTGATTCTTACTGCCTTCTCAAGGTATTTTAAGGCCTCTTGACATCTTCCCATCTTAATGAGGACAATTCCCAATCCATCCAGGGCATCAAAATTTAGAGAATCCCTTTTCAGTATATATCTAAGTTCCTTTTCGGCTTCCTCTAATTGGTTCGTTCGGTAAAGAGCCATGGCTAGACTATTGCGGGGAGCTGGATCATCTGGAGTCATATATAACAACAGTCTATATTGCATAATCTGTACCGAATTGGGAAGCTTTGAAATATCCCCATGGGCCCAGGCCCACCCTGCCCAAACCAGGCACAAAATAAGCGTGAGGGACAACTTCTTCATCTCTTCCCCCTTTTTAGTTTGAAATAAAATTACACGTCCCTGGGGCGTAGTCAGAGCGAATCCGGGAAGCTTGTTGTCGTCAAGTCGCCTATGGGTTCGATGAGTTGCAGGAATTGGGACGTTAAATCACATGCCTTATAGAATTAACAAAAGTCAGTACTCCTAGTAGGGTTATGAGGCCGGCGCTGCCAATAGATATCTTCCTGGCAAATTTTTTAGCATCCAGGAAACGGCTGGCCAATTTACCTGCACTTACCACTGCAATCCCTATGGCTATCAACACTGAGGCCAGTCCTACACTAAATAATAGTATATAGGTAAGCCCCTCTCCCAGTCGCCCAGCGCCTACCGCAGCCAGCAGAATGGCAATCGCTGCCGGACAGGGGACCAATCCCCCGGAGACACCCAACAGGAAAAGCTGCCAATAGCCCACCCTTTGTTCCCCTTGCACCTCGACGCTCTCTAAGTCATGTACATGTCCATGGTTGGGTGCATGGTTGTAATCATGGTTGTGATCATGGTTGTGATCGTGGTCGTGGTCATGAAAATGACCATGGCCATGATCATGAGATAAGTCATGTCCGTGTTCATCATCGTCCTCATGGCTGTGCTGATGGGAATGACTGTGCCCATGAATGGGGTTGTGGTTATGTGTATGGTTGTGGTCATGAGAATGCACATGGCCATGATCGTGAGAATGACCGTGGAAAGGTTCCTTGCCCCGAATCCTACTCACCAGCATCCATATTCCCACTGCAAGGATTAGAAGACCAGCCACTAACCCTAAATATCCGTGCAAGGATTCTTCGGTCAGGGTTAATCTTGTCGAGGCCAGCTTGGCTGCGATGGCTAAAAGGATAACGCTGAAAGTATGAGTTAAGGTAACCACCAGTCCAAGAAGTACAGCGTCAATTTTCCTCCCTCTCGTGCCTATTAGATAGGCAGCCACCACCGTCTTCCCGTGGCCAGGCTCCAATGCGTGAAAACCACCTAATACGATGGCTGTTAAGTAGTAGATTATACTTACTCGCATGAGAAAATCTTCCCCCCTTTTTGGTCATTGATCATCAGTCATTGGTCATCAGTCATTGGTCATTGGTCATTGGTCAAACTATTGACTGATGGCTATTGACCGATGGCATTGTCTCAAATCAGCCTCTGGGCTTTCAAAAACTCTCTCACCGCCTCTTTGATATCCTGTTTTTCTGTCCTTTTTCTCAGTTCATTCATGGTATTACTATCTATTCTGCCTCCAAGCTTGTTTATCACCCTATCCAAAATAGGAAACCTCCTTAATACATCCTTAGTGGCTACTGGTGCAGCCAGCGTAGCACTGTCTTTTTTGTAATTTGCTTCCAAACTCAATGGCCCCCGGAATCCAAATGGTTTCAGCCAGACCATCCCAAATTTTTCATTGTAGAACTGGCTGACCAATGTGTAGACCTTTTGAGGATCATCTGCCTTGCTTGACCCTCCCGTGCCTACCCGCGCCATTCCTATATAATCGATATAAATGTCAGCCTTTCCCTTTAACACCGTTTCATGGCACCTCTCCAAATCACCCGGTTGTATGATCTCAACTGTCGTTCCTGTCCTCTCATTAATCAGTATGGACAACATTTGCCCCATGATAACCTGGTCAGTGGAATTGCTTACCGCAACAACGACTTACCGCAACAACGAGAAGGCGTCCTACACAACTATGCCCGGGATTGGACAGTAACAGAAAAAATAGAAGGCCTAAAATAAGAACAAGATAATTTCTTTTCATGAGCGACATATCTCCTTACTTTACGGAATCAATAACAGAGGGCTTGTGTCACAAAGTTGTGACTGTTCACGGGTTCAGAGGTTCATGGTTCAAAGGGTCTTGAAACAGCTTCTAGTGTCATGTCCCGGAAATAAGTTGTAAAATCTCAGTACTACCGTGGTCCCAGTCCAAAGCCATTTGCCTCGCTCCATCAGGTCTCACAAGGCCTTGGACATGTCCTAATTATGGAAGGTATTTCTGGGACACGACACTATAGAAGGGGGGAATTACAAACTCAAGAGGTCGAGTAAAGGCAAACAATTGAGTTCATCACAGTCTTTTGTAAATTACTTCAGGAATTACACGTCTCCGCCGATTTAACACTGCCCCAACTATCTTTGCACCGGCTTGCTCCAGGTGCTCTTTGGCCCGGATGGCTACCTCCGCATTCTTGTTTTCCGCCTGAATGACAAGGACCACGCCGTCCAGCCGGCGGGCCAAAACAGTAGATTCAGGATAGAGATCTGTGGGTGCACAGTCGAAGATTATCCAGTCAAATTCCCTCCTCAAGACTTTGACCAGGTCATCCAGTTTCGGGGATTCAAAGATGACCATGGGATTGGGAGGGCTGATACCGCCGGTGAGAACAAATAGATTGGGAATAACCGATTGCTTTATGGCCTCATGAACATTGGCACCTTCATGAATAACCTCAGAAAATCCAGGACTGGTTGGAAGTTTACAGCTACTGTGTAAAGAGGGATTTCGAAGGTTTGCATCCACCAGAACAACCCGGTATCCACCGTCTTTGGCGAGGAAAGTGGCAAGATTGAGTGCAACCGTGGATGAGCCCTCTCTTGGCGTGGGGCTGCAAATGGATAACGTCTTTATTCCTTTCTCTCCAGCATGCATCATGATATTGCTCTTGAGGATCTGATAGTGAAGTGGGGGTTTAGGACTAACAGCAAGGGCCTCCAGATCCTCTCTTTCTTTGGCTGGCAAATCTTCAATGGTACCAAGTACGGGCACCTTGAGATTATCTTTGATATCTTCCGGAACTTTGAAGGTGTGATCAAAATATTCTATCAATAAGGCCAGGCCTAAACCTGCCACACCTGCAATACACAGGCTCAAAAAGATATTTAGTCCCTTGTTTTGCCCAATAGGACCAAGAGGGGTTGTGGCTGGTTCAAGAAGGCTCACACTGACCATCCTCGCGGCGTCCATAGCATCGGATACCCGACTCTCTTCAAATTTGATGAGATACAGTTTGTAATTTTGCTCATGGATACTGACAGCCCTCTCCAGAGTCCGAAGCTCGGGCTCCAGGCGCGCCAGTCTTTCCAACTCCAGGCCATATTCGATCGACTGCCTCTCTATCTCTTTTCCCCTGACATGATATGCCTCCAGATTGACTTCTTGCGCCAGAAGTCCTGATTCTAACTGTTGATAAGCTCCACTTAAGCCGGTGGTGACAGAACCGTGGAATTTTTCCTCTTCGCCTGCCAACATCTCCTTAACTTTGGCAATTGCCTCATCTACACTAACGACTTCATAATTATCTGGTTTATATTTGTGCATAAGCTCGGACTTTCTCAGCTCCAATTCAGCCAGCCTTCCCTTCAATATACCGATCACCCCAGAATCCGTGCTCTCGGATTGCCTCATATACCTATTTTCGGAAGTCTTACTAAGATCTTCTTTCAATTTATCTATTCTTTTCTTGGTCTCTTTAATTGCCCTCTCGTTGTCTTTTTTCCCATGATTGACGTCGGCATATTTCTCAAGGGTAATATCCTTCAGTTGGTCAAAAGAGACTATACCGTACTTCTTTTTAAAGTCTGATAACCTTCTTGCCGCATTTTTTAGCTCTTGCTCTAATTGATTCGACTGAGCTTTAAAGAATTCATATGATTGCAGACTTCGGTGCACCTCGAGATGGCGCTCAAGGTATCTATCTACCAGGGTATTAACAAAATTGGCCGGGGTGTCAGAGTCCTCTGACCTGAATGCAACCTCGATAATGTCTGTATCCTTGATTCGCACTATAGACAGATTCCGTAACGCTCGGTTGACGGCAACTTCTATGGAAAGGGATTCCTCATCCTCAGCATGCGCTACCATGGAACTTTCCGGCAAACTATTTGGAAGAAGTCCGGCAACACGTAATTGCTCTACAACCCTTCTGATGAGGACCCGGCTTTTCAGAATCTGGATTTCAGAATTAATTACCTCCGCTACTCGTTGAACTATGGTGGGTGGATGCGTCCCTTCTGGCGCTCCCACCGGTGACACATAGATATTCTCCCTACCCGGTTTTATCAATAGACGTGACCTGGACTCGTACGCAGGCGGAATCCGAAGGGTATAAACAGTCACCGGTATCAAGGTGGCCAAAAGGACCCCTATGATAACCCATTTTCTCCGAAAAAGGACGTATGCCAGATCTCGAAGGGAGCTCTTTATCTCTGTACGTTGTTCGTCCATAACTGGCAACTGTTAAAACTATTCCACGTCAATTGAGTCAAACTCAATTGAAGTGGTATCTGGCATTGGTTATCCGGTACCGGTTTGAAGGAATAATTTTCATTTTTCATATCTCTATCTGCCAAGAAATATGAAATGTAATGTGAAATACAATAAAACCAATACCTAATAACAAATACCCTCTGATTGAGCATCGCTCAATCAGAGGGTTCCAACACCCACTTGTATCCAAGAGCATAGCCAATACCGTGAAGTAACGAGTCAAGAAAAAGCACTTTTCTCATATACTGATCCGCAACCTTACCTGCCTTGGCGATCCAGGTCTTAGGCACATAGACAATATCAGACGGCATAAGATAGAGGTCATTTTCCATTTGCTCTCCAGACATAACAGACCCCAGGTCAATGACCATAGCAACGGGTTTGTTTTCAGGTCCCTTTCGTATAAGAATTACATTTTCGGGTTTGGCTGTCTCTTTAAACCCCTCTGCCGCGAAGATGGATTGGAGAATGCTCATATTCCCCTTCAGGGAAACAAAACGAGGCATCCCCACCTCCCCTCCCACATAGACCTTCAGTCCGGAGTATTCCCTCACGATAATATTGATACTAAAATTTTCTAAATATTTGTCATATTCTCTTGTAAGAACATCATCCAATTGGGACGTAGTCAACCCTGCTGCCAAAACCGCATCAATGAGTTGGAGAGAAATCTTTCCATCGGGTCCAATTGTCAATGCTTCGTTTAGCTCCGGATGGTAAAAGAACTTGACCTCGATTTCATCTCCAGGTCTCAGGTGGTAGTCTGCAATCGGTTCCGTTCCCATTGCGCCTTGCATCGCCTGCGGACCTAAGGACGGTGTTGTTGAGCAGGCAGCAAACATAATGAGGGAAAAAAATGGCCATAATATTCTAAACAAATGCCAAGTCATAACTTGTCCGGACCTCAGCTTGCCAATCTTGACCCCACAATGAGATGATGACATATATTTATACCTTATGTTTGTTGTGTCAAGTTTTCGCCAAAATTGTAAAACCCGGGCCGACGCCCTACAACAGTTACAATTTTTTGACACTTCGCTTCGCTAAGAACTCTTGGCAAAAATGGCCAAAAAGGAGCCGTCAAATGGCTTTGAAACGAGACCTTTGCATAACCTCTTTTCACTCGTTTGTTATGAACTTTTTGACCCATCTGCGGGCTTGCTCACTAAATTCCAACACGGAGTAAAGCGGAGTGAAGCCTGCGCTCATACTCGGTCCAAGGGCCTCAAACAGTTTAGAATTTGCCCACTGACGTGGGCCGTTCGCTTTGCCCGGATGGGTGCCCCAAAAAGCTCATAATGGTCGCTCAAAGTGGTTATGCAAAGGTCTCTAAACGACTTGTAAGCGATGTTTGCAGGCATAAGTGAAAATAGGTTTTTCAAAGCTCTCTTGACCTTGTTTCTAATTTTGCAAAAAACACGCCAAACAATTGGTACGCCGCAGGCAAAGCATACATAGCCCGAGCTATTCACCAATTACACGCCCAAAGCCTAACCCGGACAAACCGGAACCAAACAGATAAGAAACTAATCACGAAAGCGCGAAAGTACGAAAATGCGAAAAGTGGACCTCAATTGCTGCGCCAATTATCTTCTTACTCAAATCTTTAAACTGATGTCTGTTTTTTTTCGGCCCTGCAACCGGGTTGATTTGTTTAAAGCGCAGCTTACCCATGGTGATAGTCTCTTTCGTGCTTTCAGTCTTTCGTGCATTGCGGCGTTCGCCTTGAGAAGAGGCGTGATTAATTTTGTAATTTTCTGCCAGTAGAAACACGAATTTTAGAACTGAGGAAGTCCTGCTTAATTTTTATCCTTTCGACCCGGTGGACTTTCCCAAAAAATCCTTTATGGAGTTCACAACACACTCAACATGTTGTTCCTCCATTGCCGGAAAAAGCGGCAACGTTACCTCTCTTCTCCCCACATATTCTGTAAGTGGCAAATGGGTACCTGGCACCAGTTTCCTGTAATACGAAAAGAGATGGATAGGAGGATAGTGGATACTGGTTTGGATACCCTCTTTGTATAAATACTCCATGAAGCCCTTTCTGTCAATCTTTTCGGAAAGCAAGATAGGAAAAATGTGATAGGATGAAATTCCACTAAAGCGAGAAAATGGGACTTTGATCTCTTCAAGGCTACTGAGCTTCTCCGCATAAAGCATCCACAATAATCTGCGTCTCCTATTGTTTCTATCCAACTTATTCAACTGAACGAGTCCCAAGCTGGAACGTAATTCATCAATTCGATAGTTAAAACCCGAGCCCACCACGTCATAGCTGAAATCATGACCCTTATACCTATCCCAGGTCAAGCTTGTCATGCCGTGAGACCGAGCTATTCTGATCTTGTCTGCCAAGTCATCCCTGTTGGTTACAACCATGCCGCCCTCAGCAGTGGTCATATTCTTGTTACCAAAAAAGCTAAAGCAACCGATGTCACCGATGGTGCCCGCTTTGTGGGCACGTCCGTTTTCCGTTGTCCGTTGTCTGTTGTTAGTTGTTAGTTGTCCGTTGTCTGTTGTCTGTTGTCCATCGCCTTCCTTTGAGCTTTCAGCTTCCTGCTTTGAGCTATACTCGGCTCCCGCTGCATGGGCTGCGTCTTCTATGACAAATAGGTCATGATCTCGTGCCATTTCCATTATTCTCTCCATACTACATGGAAAACCTGCGTAGTGGACGACCACAATACCTCTGGTCCTCTCGTTGATCTTTGACTCTATATCATCCGGGGAGATAGTAAGCTCATCAAAGCTCCTGATGTCTGCAAAGACTGCCATTGCTCCGGTATACAATATGGCATTGGCAGTAGCCACAAACGTAAGGGATGGGCAAATGACCGCATCACCCTGCTTCAGACCAACGGCATGATGCTCACAGCCATCGCATGCTTCACCCCAAGATAGTCTGCAAAGGCAGACTCGAAATCCTTGGTTACCCGACCCATGGTTAGCCATTTGGAATCCAAAACGCCCTTGACACTTCCATATTCCTCCTCTCCCAGATCCAGATCGAAAAGAGGTACCTTCCATTCATTCAAGGTAAAGTTTCTCCTTTAGAGTCTCAAATTCCTCTTGGGCTCGGACATAGTCCTCTTGTCTACCTATGTCTAACCAATATCCGTCAAAGGGAAAGGCTATCACCTTCTTACCGGCCTTCATCAAAGCCAGAACCAGGTCGGGAAAGTCTAGATATCCGTTGGGCTCAATAAAGCTTAATATCTCGGGTTCAAATACGTAAATCCCCATACTTACATGGTATCTAAGGGTAGGCTTTTCTATATACTGCTTCAACCGAAAGCCTTCATCCATTTCTAATACCCCCAGATCGATTTTTACCGCTTTATTATAGGTGGCGATAGTTGCTACTGCGTGGTTCTTCTTATGGAAGTCTACCAATTTCCAACAATCCAGATTGGTAAGAACGTCGCCATTCATAACCAAGAAGGTTTTGTCCAGCCCGTCAATTAGTCTGAGGGACCCAATGGTACCCAGTGGCTCATCTTCCCTTGAATAATCAATTTTGATCCCGTACTTGTTCCCATCGCTGAAGTAAGCCTCGATCAATTCTGCCAGGTAGCCCACAGCCATGGTAACTCTAGAAAAGCCATAGTGTTTCAACTGTCTTATGATTACGTCTAAAATTGGCCTATCTCCAACAGGCATTAGCGGCTTTGGTATTACCGTGGTGTAAGGACGCAAGCGTGTACCCTTCCCACCAGCTAGAATGACTGCCCTCATGATGTTCCAGTCCTCACTGTCACAAAGCTGAAAGTTGAAAGCTTAAAGCTGAAAGATAGAAGGTGCAAGAAAATATTAACCTCAAGATATCGTTCTTCAGACACTGTTATATGCAAATTTCACCGAAAGAACCTTCCTTCCCTTTGAGCCTTGAGCTTTGAGCCTTGCTCTTTGAGCTTTCAGCTTTGAGCTTTGAGCTAAATAGCATAAGATCTTCTATATTCACCAACATGGGATCTGAACCAATCAATGGCTCGTCTAAGACCTTCTTTAAAGGTTATCCGAGGTTCCCAGCCCAAGAGCTCCTTAGCCTTAGAATTGTTACACATAAGCCTCTCAACTTCACTCTTTTGTGGTCTAACCCTGCGCTCCTCTTTAAGTATTGCTGCTTCCTTTCCCATGACAGAGAGTATCACCTGTGCCAGTTCCGCGATTGATATCTCCCGGCCACAGCCTATGTTAATAACCTCGCCGACAGATCGCACTGATTTGGCTACTTCTATAAGGCCACTCACAGTGTCTTCCACATACGTGAAGTCCCTCTTAGGCTCCACTGAGCCAAGCATTACCTTGTCCCCATATAGTGCCTGTAAAATTATGGTGGGTATAACAGCCCTCGCAGATTGCCGTGGACCATACGTATTAAAAGGCCGTGCAATGGCCACTGGAATCCCAAAGGCTCTACAATAGCTTTCGGCCAGCTTATCGGCAGCGATCTTTGTAGCAGAGTAAGGAGATTGCGCTTGAAGAGGATGCTTCTCATCCATAGGGCAATAAATAGAGGTGCCGTAAACCTCGCTGGTTGATGTGTGAACTATCTTCTCCACGTTATTGCCCAAACAGGCATTGAGTAGATTGGCCGTCCCTACTATGTTCGTTTGCACAAAATCCATGGGGTTGATATAAGAATACGGGATGGCAATAAGTGAACCCAGGTGAAACACAATCTCACATCCCTTTGCCGGCCGGCGTAATGCCTCCGGATCCTTCAAGTCTCCGGCAAATACCTCTAATTCCTGTTTGATCTCTCTTGGCAATCTCTCCAGCAGTCCCAGGTCACCCCTGGAATTATAGCGGACGAAGACTCGCACCTCGGCCCCCGTTCTGACTAAGGCCTCCACTAAATGGCTGCCAATAAATCCTCCGGCCCCAGTAACTAGAGTCTTCTTACCTTCAATTTCCATAGGAGTTCACCGCAGAGACGCAAAGGACGCAAAGGCATCTCCTATTGTACAATTCCCGTGAGAGGCGACAATTGTAAAAACTTGGATGCGTATCCAAAAGATCAATCCCAAGCCGCTTATCTACTCCTTTAAGTCATTCACAATTCGGACCATACCGTCGCGCATCTTGGCTACGTTGAAATTCAAAAGCAATCGCAACCTCAAACCCGATAACTTGAGATACGTCAAAAGTTGCGCTCTGCGGATCGGCTCAATCTTGTCGCATGATTTCAGCTCGAGTATGATTCTGTTCTCCACAACAACATCCAGCCTGTAACCTATATCGAGCTTTTTGCCTTTATATTTGACAGGCAAAGACCTCTGCCTATCAAATGACATCCCCTGCAGGCTCAGCTCATGGCACAAGCATTCTTCATACGCCGATTCAAGCAAGCCCGGCCCGAGCGCTTTATGCACCTCTACGGCTGCACCGATTATCTTACTGCTTAATTCATGGCTATCCATTATGCTTCTATTACCAGAAGGGCTGAGAAACATCACTTTTTTCTTTCTGCCCTCTCAGCAGAAAGGAAAACAGATAATCTCTCTGCGATCTTTGCGCCTCTGCGGTGAGGCGTCTGCCTAGTTTGCCAGGGCGAAGACCTCGCACTCAACATTGGCCTTTTCACACAAAGACTTTATCTGTTCAAGATCCCCAAAACCAATATTACGCGATGCAATAAGGATCTGATCTATATGGTAAAGTCTGACTAGAGACTCAATATCGTATCGATTTCCCAAAACCTTAAGTCCTTGAAAACTCTTTCTAATTTTTTTAGGATCATCATCCATAAAGGCTATTACGTTGCCCCTGCCTTGCGTCCTCAGATAGCGCAAGGCAAGATCCCCCGTATCTCCGGCTCCGTAAATTAATATGTTCTTTTTAGACGCATTATTGCTGCGCTTCACATAGTCCCTCAAACTCTTGAATGACAACCTATATCCTGACAGGAGAATGACCAAGATAAACCAGTCAATGACAAAGACAGAACGGGGATGCGATCTCTCGCCAATGAAAAAAGTCACGAGTATGATAAGGATCGAGCTCAAAGTTGTCCCTTTTATGACTCTCATGAGTTCATCGAACGAAATGTAGCGAACTAGGGTCGAGTAAAGACCGAAATATGTAAAAGCACACATTCTCGCCATTACCAGGTAAGGTAGGGTATGCAATAATATGGCCTGTTCAACGGAGGGCAGCTCCCCTTCCATACGTAAGAAATATGCGAGGAAATAAGAAAAAGCGCAGAGAAAAGAATCACAAATAAAGAGTGCAATCTGTTCAGCGTTTTCAAAGATCTGCCGTCTCGTGATAGCCCCGCTAACAGTAATCCATATTCCCTGCAAAAGGTGTCCAAAATCTCTCAAGAATGTCCGGTTCTCCACGTATTCTAGATCCATCTCCAGTTTCCGTGGTAATATGTGATTGACATAGTATTCTTGAGGGTCCACGTCCTCTGCATAAAGCTCCTCTTCATTTCGCATATGAATCTGACTTGGCCCCACGATACCTGGCCTGACGGATAATATCTTTTTCTGTTCCTTACCGTAGAATTTCACAAACTCTGGAACCTCTGGCCTAGGGCCTACAAAGCTCATGTCTCCTTTAAGAACATTTACAACCTGTGGCAGCTCATTTATCTTGAATCTCCTTAAGATTGCACCTAGGTCAGTCACTCTGGGGTCATTCCTTGGCGAGAGAGGAGGCCCTGTCCAGTGCTTTGCCTCTACCATGGTCCGAAATTTCAACATTGTAAAAGGTCTGCCATTTTTCCCGATCCTGATTTGACGGAAAAACACCGGCCCCTTGGAATCAAGCTTAATGAAAATAGCAATGGCCAGGAAGAAAGGACAAAGCAGAATAAGCCCAACGAGGGATAGTAATATATCAAAACCGCGCTTCATCTATTTATGCGTTCACCTGACTTTAAAAGATCGAATATTCACCGCCCGTTCGATTCTCTCACTCGAGGCACAGAGTGCGCAGAGTTTGTGTGTTTTTGTCCAATCGGGAGATGACGATTGGACAAAAGAACTCATCCCTTCGGGAGTGATTCAGGTAAGGTATAAGGTGCGATGTTTAAGCCCACTACCAACAACCACTTTCCGCCAGCGGCGGAGTGATGGTTTTGATTTGCAGCCACCTGCCCCGCCTACCCCGTAGGTAGGGCACTATCGTACTGGGGTGGAATGTGAAGCCTATTTCTCTGGGGTCTCCCGGCAAACCAAAAAGACTAATGTCTCTGCGACCTCTGCGTCTGCGGTCAAATTCTATCCAGCAAACAGTTCGATACTACGCTTTGAGCTTTGCGCTTTCAGCTTTGAGCCTAAACTCCCTTCTTTATCACTACCAAATAATGCGTCCTCAGCCACGGTATCTTTTCCAGCAGATAGCATAGTAAGAATGAATGCGGGGCAATGGCTCTGGCAATAGGAGGAGCCAAGGTTACTTTATTGAAATCAAAGGCGCAATTTGGAAAAAGCCTTATAACTTCTCTCTTGCCTATCCCCCTGACGTCCAGGTTTGTGGGTTTGCTGATGACGTAATCATACCATAAGATGATGCCGTCCTGCTTCAAAACCCTAAGCATTTCTTCAGCAGCGTTTCGTTTCATCCTGTCCTCAAGAATAGACGTAAACATCGCAAAATGCATTACGACATCAAAAGTCTCATTCCCAAAAGGGAGGGTGTCTGCAGACCCACATGCAACCGCAACATTAGACCTGCTCCTTTTGCCTTCTTCAATTGCATGCAGCAGGAGATCAATTCCGACAAGATTCTCTTGCCTAGCACCATATCTCTTAAACTCTCGGAATCGCCAGCCAACACCACAACCTACATCCAGAATCTTTTTGTCATCCAGGGGATTGATTCTGTGCCGACGGAACAACTTGATTAGCTCTTTTTCTAACTCTTGAGCCATAAATAGTTGACCCGGACTGAACAATGAGTACACAATCCCATCGGCATGACGCTTGCCGTATGCTAATCTTATCCGCTCTTTCTCATTCATCCTAAATCATTTAATGGCAGATTGAGCCATTCTAAAAACTGATGCCAGCACCCATTCGCACTTTTGGAGACCTTTGCACAACCCCTTCTCACTTGTTCCTATGAGCTTTTTGACCCATCCATGGGCTCGCTCACTAAATCCTAAAAACTCGGCCCAAGGGCCTCAAACAGTTTAGGATTTACCCACTGGCGTGGGCCATTCACTTCGCCCGGACGGGTGCCCCAAAAAGCTCATAATGGTCGCTCAAAGTGGTTATTCAAAGCTCTCTTTTGCATTCCTTCTTGAAGTGGCGTATTCTGTTCTTTACCAGCAAGGCAGCGGATTCTGTCACGATTCTGGTAGAGAATACCGCCGTCCGGTGAATCTCTAGGCAGATTTCTCCAATACAAGGAATGCAGCCATCGCCCTTCTGTCAGCGCTGTCCTCAATCCTGCCGATGAATAACGTGGAGAATATCGGTGTCATCCAGGCAAGTATTCCTTTAACCGGTAAAGGTAAGGAATCCCAGATTCGCTCAAATCTTGCCCCAGTTTCACCATAGTATTCAATTCTTCTGACCTTCATGCCTGAGGGTTCAACCAACCTTGTGGCCAGAGATGAGACGTCATAATGCCTTTGATAAAAGACCGGGCCTCCTGAATACGCCCTTTGGTAAATGTCTTGATTGACAAAGGTCTCTCTGTATCTGTAACAATACGGCACAGTCACAAGGGCAAGACCTCCCCCTTTCAAAACCCTACAAAGCTCTTTCATGGCCTTTGTATCTTCTTGGTCTGGAAGGTGCTCAAGCACTGAGACTGCTGTTACTCGGTCGAAAGTCTCGTCTTCATACTTGAGAGCTGTCGCGTCCTGCCTTTCCACTATTAATCTGCTGCTTTTTGTCTGCTCTGTAAGGCCCAACTTTCTTGCCAGTGCTACATGATTTAGAACACGCTCATCTATGTCGGTAACAAAAACGACATACCTCCTTCTATACGCTAGAAAAAGTGGAAGTAAGCTACAAGACGAGCTCCCAATATCAAGGATCCTCTGGCCTTCGGCTAGGCATAGGTTATCAATTACCCACGGATATTCAACGTACCTCCAGTAATTCACACCCCTGACAAACCGCTCCATACCTAGCCTAGCATTTAGACGATAGAACGCCATACCACTGCTTGTATCACCAATCATACCCAAGCATTCCGCGGCCATACCTCTGCTAAAGCTACAAGTGACTATACTCCTACCCCCCCAGACACCTTCTCCGCCCACATGCGAATAAAGCCGCAGCCAAATCCCATTCCATAGCCAAAGTGAAGGGCAGCGAAACTGACTGGCAGCAGACCTAGATATTTAAAGCCTTCTTTTGCAGAAATAAGCACAGAAGAAAACAGAGACATTGCGAGATATGCCGCGGTAATTGCCATCAGTACCCAAAGAAACAACTTACTGAATGCTCCTAGAATCCCACTCAACAACAAAGCCAGTACAAACATAGTAGGAATGACATGCTTAATGCGAAGAAAATTGGGATGCTTTTGGATAACCCTGACTCTGGCCAAGCCATAGTTGTAGTATTGCTTGAATAGTTTTCGAAACGAATCCCTTGGATAGTAAAAGAACCTTATTTCGGGCGTAGAGAATATCTTGTAACCCTTCTCCCTAATTCTCCAATTGATTTCTTCATCCTCTCCAAACTGAAGCTCTTCATCAAAGACTCCAACTTGCGTAAAGACATCCTTCTCGTACATGCCGCATTGAACCGTGTCCACGAAGTTAGCTTCTCCCCCTATGGAGTAGATCCCTTTTCCTACCCCAAAACGTGAAGATCTTGCCAAAGCATTTGCTCCAGCAATGATAGTCTGAGCCACTGGGCTTATAGGTCCGCCAACACATTTTATGTCTTTCTCTGAATAAAGATACTTTTCACCCATCCTGAGAAAATCCGGCGCCACGTAACCGTGCGCGTCGATCTTACTGACTAGCTTGCCTCTCGCGCTCCTAATGCCAATATTCATAGCGGCTGGGCAATTGACACCTGCTCCGCCCATGAGTTTGACATTCGGATGCCTGTCCACAAAACTCTCGACAATTGCTAATGAATTATCATCAGATCCTCCATCCACCACCATAACCTCTATCAATTCTTTGGGATATTCTTGATCCAGTATGGATTCCATACATCTGGCAATGTACTTCTCTTCGTTCTTCATAGGAATAACGACCGAAATTGTAGGACGGCTATCGTCTTCCTTATTATCCATGATCAACGGGCCGTAAATTCACCTCTGGAGTCCTTTGGCAACACACAAAACGAGAAGTGACGCCTACTTCTGCATTCTGTACTTGATCGTGCCGGCCAGCCAGCCGAGCCATCTAGATAAAACATAGCACGGAAGGATTCTAAGATAGGAATAGTGATTATGTCGCCATATATACTCCAGGTTTTGCAACATTGAATTGAGAGTCAACAATAAAAATACTGCCAGATCATACGTTCCAAGTAAAATCGATTGTCTTTTTTCGTTCATCAGCGCCAGGGCGTAGGCACAGTTTTTCGAGTTTTTGTAAGTGCCATAAATACTCACCTCATGGGTGTGGTAGACGGCAGCATCTGGAACATAAGAGATTGAGAAGCCTGCGCGAATAACCTCTCTTTGCCACAACGCGTCCTCTGCGTAAGGTACGGACTCCCTGAATTTGAATCGCTCCCATACAACTCTTCTAACACTGGCGTTGCTATTGGAAAAACTAATGTGCCTCAACATGTTCTTGTCCTTCATACTAAATACTATTCGTGTCGGTCCGAAAAATCTCTCATTTTGCAGCGCTTCAAAAGGATTTAGACGGGCCACCGAAAATTGCCTTCCGTAAGTCCCTGCTACGTTCTCGTCGTCGAACCCTGTAAGTAAATTTCTCAACCACTGCCTGTCCTTGGGAACAGCATGAGCGGATAAATTCACAACGAACTCACCCTTGGCCCTGCTGGCACCCAGATTGAGTGACCGACCATAGCTGAATTCTTCTTGGAGAATATGTAACACTTCTACGTCATACTTCTTGACAATGTTGAGCGTGGAATCAGTCGAGCCTGAATCTACAATGATTATTTCATAGTTTCCACCAAACTCCTGTTGATATATTCGTGTCAGTGTATGCTCAATATATTCTTCTTCGTTTTTAGTTCGAATAATAATAGAAGCGTCCATGGCTTATTGCATTACATAGGGAGAGTAGCCCGTGCACCATCTTGTCGCAAATCCTCAAGCATTTCGGCCAGCCTCCTGGTCTGGGCTTGTCTCGTGTATTGAGTGATCCAGTTAGGCGGCTTAAAAGCATTTAGTTCGCCGTTTCTTTTTCTTGACATCAGCAACTTCAGCTTTTCAATAATTCCGCTTACGTCATTCGGCTTGACGATAAAGCACTGTGGACAATCCCGCAAAAGTGCATGCAGGTCTCCTCCTTGGGGAATCATTGCCAAAATGGTCTTTCCCATCGCTATGTATTCATACACCTTTCCGGTCATGAGACCTCTGACAGTCTCGTCGGCTTGATTCACTATTAGTAATAGGACATCAGAGCTCAACGATATTCGTAGACTTTCACGATGGGAGACATGGCCCACATCCCCAACAACTTGATCTAGCCGAAAGTCGTCAGCCAAATTGGCAACAGAAGTTGGCAACCCTGTAAACGTGCATTTCAAGCTTCTATGAATGTCAGGCTCATCTTTCTTGAGCTCTGCTAAGGCCTTGAAGAAGAAATGCGGCAACATCCCACCCTGGATTGATCCATTATAATGAATGTGTAACCTTCTTGAAGCATGGCCCCGTGCTGTGGGCTCGCTCGCGTCATCCGGAATATCATTCGGGTCATAACCATTGTAGATTACACTGACCTTTGTCTTTGCAGGGTGTTTCAGCTTTTGAGCGAGAAGCTTGGTCCAGCTTGGTGACACAGAAATGACGCGATCGGCATTTTTTAAGACCAGCCGTTCCCACAGGCGGTCTAACCTCCGGCTAATTCCCAGCCTGCCAGCCTGTATGAGGCTGTCAACCCACGGATCGCGAAAATCGGCAACCCACTTAACTCGATAAAGCTCCTTCAACATTAAACCGACCATGTGGGTGATGTGAGGTGGGCCACTCGTCATCACTGCGTCAAAATGTCTCTTTTTATGGCATTCCATTGCTTTCCTGGTTCCGAGAAAGACCCAAGACAACAAAGGTTCAGGATGTATATAATGAAATAGGTTACAAAGTTTCAACTGTACATTTTTCCGTATTTCCTCCTTAGGAAAAAATCGGTGAAGAGGAGATAACACATTGCACGCCATGGCCGAGGCAGGCTCAGTGTAATCGGCAATCGTACTGAAAGAGACGCGAAATACAGCCACGTTGGCGGGCACCTCCTCAACTAAAGTGTTGTCACGGAAATTGTGCCATGTAGACTTTTCTGCACATATAACCGTCGGTGTCCAGCCCTCCTCCGGCAAATACCGGGTAAACTTCAGAACTCGTTGCACACCAGGCCCACCAATAGGAGGGAACTCAAGATTGATGATCAATACGCTGCGGCTCACACATCCCGTTCCATAATTTCATCTTTGAGAAACCCTGGCTGATTGAGGAAAACTCCGCGCTCCTGCACAGAGAGTAGCATAGACCCATTGGCTGTTCGCACCGATAAAACGAAGCATAAAGGAGTCTTGTAGTATTACTTAACCAATAAGCTTCTTGACTACTGCCTTTATCTCAGTTGGCAGCGATCTACCCAATTTTATAACCAAATTGGCACATTGCGATCTTTCCACCCATTTTTCGTGTTCATGGACGTTCACCATGGGTAATGAATGCAACGGCGTCCGTCGGCCTTTGACGGCTAAAAGTGTTATCCGGTCATATCCGTGATATTGCCTTGCTATCGTCGGATTAAGGCATTCATAAACACTGCTAAATCCTACACGCTCGAGAAGGTTGAGCAACGACGGGCGAGTAAACCAAAAGCTAGTTGGATTGTCCAAGGAGGCCCATAGGGCGTCCGCCCTTTCTTCTTCCGTTGAGGTGTGACTATGTTCACGATATATTGACCCCCAATACTTTTCGCCTCTCCACAAGTAATATTCTTCAGTGGTAAGGCTTACATGCGTGTCAATAATTGCAAAGCCTTGACAGACTTCAAATATATTCTCAAGAAAGTGAAGAGAATCAGGGACGTCCAGATGGTACAATATACCTATACACAAGACAACGTCGAAGGCACCATACTTCTCCTTGCTGAGGTTTCGAACATCATCGTGAAAGACTTCAAAGTCGTCTAGTTTTAGTACTTCCTTTGCAAAATTGGCCTTCTCAATATTTGCCGTTCTTCCTTCTATTGCAACCACTTCTGCCCCATGACGCGCCAGCTCTATCCCATATAGACCTTCCAGGCAAGCAAGATCCAAAACCCGAGCATCTGGCAAAGACCTCTTCAAATTATCAAAGACTATTTGAGTGATGCGTCTGAGCTTGGAAGCACACCAGAAGACTTTCTTGTCAACAGTGTAAATGTCTCCGGCCAGTTGGATGTTGTGTGCAGTCCACGCGCCGAACCGTTCGGTAATCTCGCTCTTTCTCTTCTTTATCAACTCACTATCCAATGACCTACCTTTCAACATTAACAGAAAATGTTTACATCATATTTGCTACTTTTACTGCTGGCAAGACTGGGACATTTTACGTACTTCTCCAAGAACAATTGAAAGAGCTTCTTCCAAAAAGCTGCTCTCACTATCCAACTGGGTCTTCGGAAAACGGATTTCGCACAAAAGAGAAAGAACCTGTGTGGGTTGTGGTTCTCTAAATAAAGACTGGCAATCTTAGAAAGAAGTTTGATTATGGCTTCATCCTTGTAATAGTCGAACTCAGGGGGCGTCTCTGTCAAAATTTTGAAGACCGTGACCTCCCACCCACTAGCCATTCTCGCCAAATCATGTTGAGTGTTGTCGGGATGTATCCTGATCTTCACGAGGGGCTCCTCGATTTCATGAAATCTGACATGTGCGGCGATCCGTCTGTAGAGATCGAGGTCTTCACAAGCGTTCATGGACTCGTCAAAAAGCCCCACCTCCTCTAAACATGTGCGCCTGACCATAACTGAAGAGGTTGAACCGGTGATCACATTGCTAGTCATCAAGTCCTCGTATAACACCTGCCGTGTTGGCGCGTCCCATGAAATCTGGCCAGTGTAAAGATTGCCGTTTGTACTGATGAATTCGACTCCGGCGTAAACAAGACCCACCTCAGGCTTTTCATTCAAGACTTGAACCTGTCTTTCAATTTTGTTTGGGAGCCAAAGGTCATCTGAGTCCAAGAAAGCGATATAGTCTCCCTTTGAGGATCTGAACCCATTATTCCTTGCCCTAGATCTTTCGGATCTTTCCTGATAAATATACTTAATCTTGTCACCATATTTGTTTAGGGTGTGGCGAGTATTGTCAGTGGAGCCGTCATCCACTACGATCGTCTCTATTGCGTTGTACGTCTGCTTGAGAACACTTTGGACAGCCTGGTCAACCAAATCCGCCCGGTTATGGGTTGGAATGATGACACTCACTAAAGGTTCCACGATCCTCCGCCTATCTCGGGTGGGCCGAGTGAAAGTAGATCCACTTATTTTTGGTATTCCACTATCACATCGCGAGAAAATCGCTTCAGGCAAGGGAAGCATTTGAACAGATAATGATCAAGAGAGTTCACGAGGGACATCAAACGGACGCTTTTGATGAATCTGTCGAGTCTATTTAGTAGGCCAAAGGCTCTGAGACGAACATCTCTGAATGGTGCTCCCGCATGAAATAACTCCTCATTGGTCATATCCCTATCCTCTACTTCTGCAAGATATCTAGACCAGGCTTTCGTGGATAATCGAGAAGGGCGATAGTAGCCAGACTCTTTCCTTCCCGCTGGCAAAATATTCTGTAGGAAATTGAACGTCATGCTGTTTTCAACTGGCTCCATGAATACGGCTCTTCCCCCATCACTGAGTACCCTGTGCACCTCTTTCAATGCAGTTACCACGTCAGGTTTGGATAGGTGATGTAATATTGCCATCCCAACTACAATATCAAACGAATCGTTAGCAAAGGGAAGTCTGGACATGTTTGCCCGGTGAAATTCACACTCGATACCATTAATCTGTGCAACCATGCGAGCAGCCTGGAGCATTTCTGACTGTAAATCAATTGCTACTACCCTTGCCCCTGCCTTTGCAGCGTACACAGAAAAATAACCGAGCCCACAACCGACGTCCAAGACACTCTTGCCATTTAAAGAGTTTATTGACTGCGTAAAGGCCTGAGCCCATGGCTCCTTGCTAAAGGGAAAGCCACTGACCATGTAGGTTTCTGGAGACCCCTTTATCTCGGCTTGCGACCAGCGACCGAACTCGTCCCAGACACATTGTTTTGAAGTCATGCCATCAGGAACATCTTCAGGATTGACTGTTAGACAACTTTCCATCATACGAGATCCTCGGGTAGCCTAACAGGCTCGGAACCCTGTCTGGCCACCTTCAGTCACGTATTCAGGATGCTTTGAATAGTCTGGAGACACGCCTTTAGTTGGTAAGAAGCTTCCTTAAAGCTGGCTCTTCGTAAAAGAAGGTTACTCGAGATCAAACAGAACCTTAATGCATTTTCTACAACACCTATTGTCTTCACACCGAAAATGGATGCTGTACCAGTATGTTTCTTAAGAAATACTTGTCGATCCTGAGCCTGCCGAGCCACGCTGCACCATCCGTCAACTTTATAACGGATCTCTTCTCGCGGAACCTTGTCTTTAGCAAAGCTCTGACGCTCATGATGAATGGCAGTTGCGGGACGGACATAATATACAAACCAACCTGCATCGGCTGCCCTCTTGCACAGATCCCAGTCAGCATACCAGACAAAAAAATCCTCATCGAAATGACCTATCGTTTCAAACACCTCTCTCCGAACCATCATGCACGCATCCCAAACCCAATTGACCCGACAAGTAGATTCGTGAGACCACTCTATGGGGTTACGATCTCCTACCAAGTGCCTCCCTCCTGGCAGCCTCCTCAGCAATCTAAAAGAAAAACATAGCAAGTCATTCCTAAAAGTAGGAAACAGTATTTCACACGGATTAGGAGTACCGTCCGGATAATAAAGATTACCGCCCAGTATGCCAGCCCGGGGATGCAATTCAAAGAACTCCACAAATGACTTTACTGTATTCGGCAGTAGCTCCATATCCGGATGCAGGAGCAAACAATAATCTCCTTTCGCCTCAGGTAGTAACATGTTGATGGCTCTAGTGTAACCCATGTTTTGCGTGTATCTCAACAACGAAACCTGAGGAAACTTTCTCTCCACTACATCAGCACTGCTATCTCTAGAGTTATTATCCCCAACAAACACCTCTAGTTCAAAATCACCCTTTGAATTAAATATCGAGCTCAGGCACTGTTCCAGCAAAGCACCCGTGTTATAATTGACAATAAACACCGATACGCAGGGAATCCCCATTCTCACCACTCCACGCTTTATGAACAGTAATCATGCCTGCCAGTCAAAATCCCGGTAGCCGAAGCATATAACCTCAATTGAGTGATAACACTCAATTGAAAGTTATTTGTTATTCGTTATTCGTTACTAAAAAAGAAATCAGTAAGTGTCTTGTATCTTTACCAAGAGTGAGATATAATTTTGTTTGTCATTCAGTTAAAACCCATAACCAGCAACGGATAACTGATAACACCTAATGGAGTCTTAGCTCCATTAGGGTATAAGTGTACATTTCTTTTCGCCCTTCGTCTCTTGACAGCTTTGTATAAGCCCTTTGAGCGACCATTATGAGCTTTTTGGGGCACCCATCTGGGCGAAGTGAACGGCCCACGTCAGTGGACAAATCCTAAAATGTTTGAGGCCCTTGGCCCGAGTTTACTACAAAGGTTGCGCCTGACGGCTTGAACAACGGCGCTCCGTGTTAGGATTTAGCGAGCAAGCCCGTAGATGGGTCAAAAAGTTCATGCAACTGAGTGAGTAGGACTTTTTCAAACTCTCAAGGGGTTATGCAAAGGTCTCACTGAAACTGCCTTGAAGCGGTTCTGAAATCATTCTTTGAGCTATATCCAGTAGGCTCTCAGCATTCTTGTCCCACGTATGATCAGCCAGGACTTTCAAGCGGGCCTGTTCGCCAAGTTTATATCTTAATCGCTCGTCTTCTATGAGTCTTGCGACGGATTTTGCTGCTTGACTGACATTTCCTTTCTCAAATAGAATTCCGGTTTGACCATCCTCGATGACTTCTCTGATTGGTGGAACGTCCACAGCAACAACGGGTTTTTTCATAGCCATGTATTCAAACAACTTCATGGGGGAGCCATATGTGTTAAAATCTGGAATGACGGCTATATCCATGGCAGCTACATATAATGGGATCCTTGAATGCGGTACTTCGCCCGCGAACGTAAATATGTGAGAAAGCCGCCTTACGAAGGCCTTTTCCATGGGGTTATCCGATCCATGAATATTTTTACCTACTATTAAGAAAGTTATATTTTCGTATTTCTTGTGAAGGTGCTGCGCAATGTCAAGCAGCATGTCAATGCCGTGGTATCTTGCAAAACTTCCTACAAATCCGATAACAGTTTTGTTATGTAAGTCATACTGTTCAATGATGTCATGCGCATCTATATTATAGTCAAATTTGTCTGGGTCAACAGCGTTGTGAATAACATGGATTCTCTCTTCAGCAATGCCTAAATTGACCAGGAAGCTTGCCAGGGAGTGCGATACGGCCGTCACCTGATGAGCCCAACGAAGCATCTTTTTCTCTAAATAAGCGACAATTGGGAAGTAAAATGGGGGAGCGTAGCTCTGGCCGTACAGCCGCTCTTCAGTATGAGCGAGTGCATGTACCTCAAGAAGCACCCTGTAGCCCTTGAAATGAAGATACCTGGTAATAAGATAATTGGAAATGGCAAATCTTACCAGGAAAAGGTCAGGCTGATGATGATTGATATTTTTCTTAAGCTCCAGGTACACTGCCAGGAAAAATAAAGCGTGTAAGGATTTTCTTATAATGTGCAGAAACTTAAGATTTAGTAACTCATAAAGCCTACTTCTGTGAAGTCGCATATACCACGCATTAAGCTTGTTAGCGGTTACCAGGTGAATTTCGAGCTTTTTTCTCAAGGCACGAATGTTTTCTTGCATGTGGACTAAGTGGGGGAAGTGTTCACCGCTGAGTGTATCCAATGCCGTTGGAATGAAGCAGATTTTCATGATATCCTTCTGATAGGCTGTCACAGACTTAACGTGGCCTTGCTGTCTTTACATGGATGAAGTTAGTCTGTTGCAGAAATCGCTCGATACACCCTATCATATGCTCCCTCTCCACATCAAGGGTATGACTCCTGACCGTCCGAACGCCGTTTGTTGCAAGGCGGGTTCTGAGTTCACGATCGCTGATGAGCCTCTCTACAGCCGCAGAGATCTCCCTGGGTGAGGCAGGCTTAATCAATAGACCATTCGATCCATCTTCGATCAAATAGGGCATCCCTGCCACCTTAGTGGCTATGATGGGAATACCGAAGGCCATAGCCTCAAATAACGTCTGCGGAACCCCTTCCCCGGTTAACGAGGGAACTACAAAAATGTCCCCTTCCCTGTATAGTTTAAACAGTTCCGATCCGTGACTGACATAACCCAAAAAGCGAATGCACCCGCCTAATCGGCGTTTTTCGACTTCATGGTACAGCCTTGTTTCCTCTTCACCCTTAAGACCTTTCCCCACTATTTCCAGGACAACGTCCAATCGCTTTTCCCTGATCAGCTCCTCCACCGCTTGAATCAGGAAAGTTAACCCTTTTTCTGGATCTAACCTTCCAACGCTCAGAAGCTTCACGGGTTTGTGAAGTTCAAAGTCCTTGGTTCTCATGGTGTCTTCAATATCTTTCTCCAAAATCAGGGACACAGCGATTTGATGAACATGCCTTCCCCTTCTCTTATAGTTATTATATATCTCCTTCCCTACAGTGAAGGTAAGGTGCTTCTGTGCAAGTCTTCGAGAGACATATTCCAGAATAGCTACCACCGCCATAGCGCAATACCTCTTTACCCCTATATTGCTATGCTTTACCTGCTCTAAAAGGTTCGCACGGATTACCTGAAAAAAGGCCTTGCCCTCTCTATGGCAAAAATAGGCAAGGAGCATGGCGACTGGATGGGGGCCAGGAAGCCAGAGTATATCCCAATGGCGAATATTATCCCGAATTGTACGGTAAATCTTGGGATAAATAACAAGCACATTCTTCCAAAAGGAATAAACGCTGAAGTAGGGAAGGCAACATACCTCTGTCTTTACAGGATCTAATATATAAGGTCGCGTCTTGGGATCTTTTATTACCGCATCACAAAAAATTAGCTTTTCAAAATACGGGTAAAACGAAGTCACAAAATTGATAAATGCCTCGTCCGTTGAATAATGCTTGCCATCAAACCAAAAATACTGTCCGCTAAATACCGCCAGCTTCATAACCGTTGTCCGTTCACCGTTCACCGTTGTCCGGCATGATTTGTTGACCCTCTATCGTTATCCGTTCACTGTTGACCGTGGTTGTTGGTCAACCGTCCGCTTGGCTATGCAGCCTTTGTTCATCATTCAACAGTGAACGGATAACGGTGAACCGTGAACCTTTTCTCGGCATCCAGTATCCAACATCCTTGCCCCGTGAAATTCACTTCATTGACAGCGTAGCGTATTTCACTGGGGCAGCATCCACCATTCGCCACCCAGTATCCAGAAACCAGCATCCAGTATCAATCTGCTTCTCCCCTCTCCTCTAGTCTTTTGGCAGCAAATGGCAGTGACAAGAACATATAAGGAAGCAGAGCATGAAACTCTGCGGCCACAAAGGGTGTCAGAAAATAGCCATTTTCGAAAATACCATGAATCAGTAGTCCTAAAAATGTCGCTGTAACTCCTCTGGATACGTTTCTTAGGTAGTCAGACTTCAGATTTCTTTCAATTCTCTCCGAGGAAGCAAAAAATGTGACGTAGATGACCAACATTATTACTACAGATATAAAACCCATTTCTGCAGCATTCTTCAAATAGACACTATGAGTCTCCTCCTCCATGAGCCATGGGGTATCAATGTACCGGCTCATAATCTCCATGGAATTTCCAGGGCCCGTACCTAATATTGGATAATCGCAGGCGGTATTCCACGCCGCCTGCCAGATTTCAATCCTACCAGTATAACGCTCTCCAGTAAAAAATTGGTAAACATCTTCTCCGAAAACAGGCAACAATAACGCTGACACGAAGATGCCGATGATAGCGGCGGTCCACATAGACGCTTTCATGCGGCCCTTAAATAGGATAAAGGCAATGGAACTCAAAGTCGCCAGCCACGAAGTCCGATGAAATGAAAAAAATATGGCTAGTAATGCAACGGACACGGCACAGATTCTGAGTGTTCTATTAGACACAACCTCATGTCCAGTAGTGATAAATATGGGAATGCACATAAATAGAATGTAACCTAACACGTTGGGGTTTATGAACCACAAATATAGTTGTTTATAGATCACGACCCCAGACATAAGGCTGTATCCAGCAATTAACACCGTAATAGAAGAGATAAGTAATAGTATGACGATGACTATTCCGATTATTTTTTTGATATTATTCTGATCCCGTGAGAAAAAATCATAGAACATATAAGAGGAAGCCAGGGCTAGGATAAAATGCGATAACTTCTTGACGCTGTTGAAAACATCTACGGAAGTAAAGAGCGTTGCGACGCCCCAGAGAAGAAAAATAAGTATGGTGGCCTTGAGCGGTACATGATCGAAAGGCAAAAATGGCCTGGCGCTAAGGATATTATCTATAGCCCAGGCCGCAATTATACAAATAAGTAGCCCCCAGAATATACCTCTGCCCACATATGGATAAAGATGCGTTGGCAATGAGCGCATGATAAACCAGATCATGGATGTCAGACAAAACCAGCCGAAGATAAGGTAGTTGATTTTTCTTAATAAAAAAGTCAAGGCCAGTATTATTCCGGATGACAGCACCAAGATGGCTGCCAGTGGAGAGATCATCATGAAGCGGGCAAGTACAAGGCCTAGTAATATGCTACCGAGAATGATTGCAGAACCCCTGCGCCTAGGAATCTCTCTTATCGTCACTAATAAGTTTGTTCTCATTAAATTATCCTGTTCAATCATCTATACTCTTAGGCCACCCGGGGCCTAAACCATGAGACCTTTGAAAAAGGCCCTTTTTGTCATTGCGAGCAGAGCGAAGCAATCTCGATTTTATTGAATTATCAATAAGATTGCCGCGTCGCATTGC
>SMTZ1_10004494_pt1 | contig 27185 bp, 29 predicted proteins | sample DeeMarSWOR136_30_FD_25667 | JGI IMG/M metagenome (IMG submission 25667)
ATACGGTAATAGGTGGCGATAGCGCGGGGCAGATACTTGAAGCTGTCAACAGGCATGGGATCCTCCGATATAGTCGGCCTCGTTTGCGCAAGGCAGCGTAGCGGTGCTGCTCTCGCTATCTGCAATCTCCGCCGGTGGCGCGGTGGGACACGAGACTCCGCATCTGGCTACGCCTGCTCGAAGTGGGGGCACGCGCTCACCCCAGCACTCCTCTCCGTCGGTCAGGGGACGCAAATCGTGCGTCCAGTCATCAGGCAGGCAACCGCCGGTGGGGTCGTGCCCTCAGTACTGTCAGGCCTGCTAGGCGTATCTAGCTCTCCAGGTGCCCATAGTCCTTGCCCTCGCGGTAGCCGACTCCAATTGCCTCTCCAATTCGATAATAGCGGTTATCCAGGGCATAGACGATGGGATCCAGCCGAGTCAGATCCGCAACGCGGCATCGTCCGTCGGCTTGCGTGACAGACTCCTCGTCCGCATAGGCCTGAATGACCTCGCCGACAAAGACCTGTCGGTGCTGTATGCAGAACTCTTTTACGACGACACATTCCAGGTTCACCCGGCACTCCTGGATCATGGGTGCCGTGCCAAGCCCGCCGTAAAAGGTCTCAAAAAGCAATGACTTGTCGGTCTTTCTTCCAGACACGATGCCACAGTAGTCCGTCACTGCCAGAAGGTCGGTGGATGGGAAGTTAATGCTATACGTTCCATTCTCGAGAATGCCTTGGTTGAGGTAGTGCTCGCGGTGTGAGGATATATAGACCAGCGGTGGGGTGATACCCATGATGCCGCAGTCGCCGAGCGTGGTGTAATTGGGCCTGCCATGGACGTTGGCCCCGGCGAGCACGATGGGGATGGGATAGACGTATGGGATGCTGCCCAGTTTGACTTTCATCCGTCTCGCTCCTGTCTCTGGCCTTTCGCATCACTGTCGAGCTTCTCCCACTCAGCTCTCAGCAGGCTGTAGAGGTGCTCATCGGCGAATCTGCCTTGTTTCAGGATGTTTTGGCGGAGGGTACCTTCTCGGCAGAACCCCAGGCCCTCAAACAGCCGGATGGACTGATGGTTAAAGTCGTACACTGCTGCACCGATGCGGTTAAGCCTCAGCACAGCAAAACAGTACTCTATGACAGCCGAGAGCGCTTCTCGGGCATAGCCTGTGCCCCACTCCGACTTCTCGCCGATGGTGATGCCCAGCAGGCAGCGCCGGTTATAGCGGTCGATGCGCGCGATCTGGCCGTAGCCGATAAGGCGTTCGTCTGCTCGCTTGTGGATGGCATAGTGGATGATGTCAGCATCGGGCTGCAACTGCAGGATGCGCTTTAGATACGCCTGCGTCTTCTGCAAGGGCTCTGCTTGGAAGGTCTCTTGCTCTTCGCCATCAAAGTACGTCAGGTGTGGGTCATTGAACCACTCGTTCAGCTTGGCTGCGTTGTCCAAGCTGTGCGGCTGGAGGAGCAGCCTTGTCGTCCGGAGCTGGAACATGGTCACTCTCCCAAGTTCAGGCGTGCGTGCAATTGAATGCGATTCTACACCTGGTGAATCGTGGATGGCAAACAGTGCGGTCCGCTCGCGGGCGGTGGTTGCTCAGTGGCGCCAGATGAGCTAAAATCGGAGTTGCCGCGGCGGGACTGTTGTCCGTATCAGCCGCAGGCACAGGAGGAGGCATGTCGTACACTCGCGAACAAGTCGCGGATGCTGTGGACCATTATACGGCGAGCACCATACCGATGCACCTTTCGGTGCAGGCCTCGCAGGTGGTTCTGAGCCAGCCGGAAATGGAGCTGCTGCTCTCCAACGCAGACTGCATCGGACTGGCTGACTGTGAGTGTCGCCTCGAGCGCCAGAAGTGCGGTGCGCCGCTGGACGTTTGCCTGTCGCTGGGTGAGACGGCACGCAAGCTGATCGCGGAAGGACATGCCAGGCCCATCTCAATCTCAGGCGCACTGGGGGCACTCCGCCGCTCGCATCAGGCAGGTCTGGTCCATTTGGCGTATCGGAAAGAGGGCAGCGACGACATCGAGGCGGTTTGCTCGTGCTGTGCCTGTTGCTGTTGGTTCCTCACCGAGCTGCAGCGCTTTGACTACCACCACGCGCTCGCCGAGTCAGCTTTCGTAGCTGTGTTTGATCCTGCTCGGTGCGATGGCTGTGGCATCTGCGCAGAACGCTGCCCATTCCAGGCCTGGGAACGAATGGATGGTGCGGCCCTTTTTGACCAGGAGCGCTGTTTCGGCTGTGGGCTCTGCGTCACTGCCTGTCCCGTGCACGCCATATCTCTGGTCAAGCGCCCACAAGTCATCCCCTAGGCCATGGATGCTGATTCCTACCGGCACGTAATCCAGGCTTGCTTCCCGCGTTTCTCCGTGCACACGATTTCCTTCCTGGCGGAAGGCTGGGGCAGTAGCGCATGGGAAGTCAATGGCGACTATGTCTTTCGCTTCCCGAAATACACGGAGATCAACCCAGGCCTGCTCAAGGAGATAGGCGTGTTGCCTGCGTTGGCGGAGGGTCTGCCGCTGCGCGTCCCGCATTTCGAGTTTGTGTGGCGAGGTGGTTCGGCATACGATGGGCTCTTCGTGGGGTACCGCAAGATCCCGGGGATACCGCTGACGCCGGCACATTTGTCCGCACCGGTGGTGAGAGGGCTTGCGAGCCAGCTGGCCGAGTTCCTGACCGCTCTGCACCGCTTTCCTCGGCGGCGACTGGCCGGTTTGGGCATTCCAGACGCGAGCGCCGACGACTGGAGGCGGCGCTACACAGCACTGTATGAGTCCGTCCGTGCTCGCATCCTCCCTCTGCTGGAGCCGCATAAACGGAGAAACCTCGCTGCCATCTGGGAGCGCTTCTTGCGGGACGATGCTAACTTTTGCTTCACGCCTGTGCTGCTGCACGCTGATCTGAGTAGCGAGCACATCCTGTTCGATGCGGAACACGCTTGCATCACCGGAATCGTCGACTGGGAGGACATCACGGTCGGCGACCCAGCACTGGATTTCACCGGGCTTCTCTGCGACTATGGTCGAGGCTTTGCCGCACGGGTGCTCACTGCGTACCAGGGTCCCGCAGACGCAGCCATACTTTCCCGTGCGCGCTTTTACGGCGCCATAGCATCCTGCCATGAGGTGCTGTTCGGTCTGGATTTCGGGCTTGAGCAGCACGTCACGCACGCTCTGGACAACTTGCGTGCCTTGTAGCTCCGAGGCGCGTGGCCGCGTCCGGCCGGTGTGTGCGAGAGGCGCAGATCAACGCTCGCCTTCGAGGCAGGCTATCGCTCGTCGTGGTCTGTGCCCGGCGCTGCCACCTGCAAGCGACGATCCGACAACCCCAGACGACGCTAGCTTTCGTCGCGGATGCTGCGGGCAAAGGCCGCCGCCAGATCCTCAGCCCTATGCAGGTCATCAGCGGTCGGTGCTCCCCGAAATTCCAGCGCTGCCGCCCGCTCCCATTTCAGGGATTCTGCAATGGCATCGAATTCGCGCTGCGCCCCACCTGACCATCCGTACGAACCGTAGGAGAAAGCTCTCTTGTTGATCATTCGCTTGCGCGCAATACTGTCCAAGACGTGGGCCATGGGCGGGAACAGCTTGGCTTCATAGGTTGGCGCACCCACTACCACACCGCGATTCTTGAACACCGAAGCCAGGACATAGGATTCATCCACTCCTGGCACCTCAAAGACCTCCATGGGTACCTTCTCACGCGCGATGCCGCGCATCACCGCATCGGTCACCAGCTTGGTGTTGCCGTACATGCTGCCCCACAGCAAGGTGATGCCTGGCTCAGCCTTCCCGCTGGAATACTCGGCAAACTTGACATAGTTCTCGATCACCTTCTGGGGATTCGTGCGCCAGACCAGTCCGTGCGAAGGCGCAATCACGGAAACCTCAATACCAGCCAGCTTGTCGATGGCCTTCAAGACCATCCGAGAGAAGTTGGCCACGATGTTCGCATAGTAGCGGAGCATCTCATCGTAGTAAAACGACTCGTCGGCCGCCTGCACCTGGTCATCGAAGAGGATGCCTTTGAGTGCGCCAAAGCCCCCAAAGGCGTCGCACGAGAACAGCACGCCGGTTGCAGGCTCGTATGTCATCATCGTCTCCGGCCAGTGCACAAAGGGCGTGTGGAAAAAGACCAGCTTCTTACCGCCACCGAGATCCAGCTCCTCGCCATCACCTACCGCTCGCACTCCCTCGCTGATGCCGTAAAAGTGCTCGACCAGTTCTACCCCCTTCTCGGTAGCAAGGAGCGTCGCCTGCGGAGCCATGCGCCGCAGGTTAGGCAGGAACTCGGTGTGGTCTGGCTCCAGGTGGTTAAGGATGATATAGTCAATGTCCTTCGGATCCGTGCCCGAGGACTGCAGTTGGTGGAGGAAGAGAGTCGATGTCCCGGACCACTCGCGCACGAGATCCACCACGGCGGTCTTGTTTCCTCTCACCAGATAGGAATTGAGGGACACACCGTGGGGAATCGGCCACAACCCTTCGAAGAGGTCGTGCGACCTTACGTTCACTCCAATCCACCAAGAACCGGGTTTGATCTCAACGGCCGTCATTGTTGCACTCCTTTCGGGATCCGTAGTAGCTCTTTGGAAAAACCCGTCATGTTCCCCCCTGGTCTACGCCATTCTACGCTCGTCCTGCAGATTGGGCAACTGTTGGTCAGCTCCGACCCGGCAGTTGGCCACTTGCCAAGGCCTCGGGCACGTCAAACTCACTCTGGCACCGGACGGCAGCCACATCGCAGCCGATTCGGGGCGCATATTTGACAGTAGGCTGCAATGGAGGGTATAATAGCACGTTCTTGTCAGCTGAGGAAAGGTCATCACAATGCCAAAGAGAACGTATCAACCTAAGAAGCGACGACGTCAGCGAGTGCACGGTTTTCGTGCGCGCATGCGCACTCCGGGCGGTCGGCGGGTCCTGAAGGCGCGCCGGCGCAAGGGCCGCAAGCGGCTGGCTGTATGATAGCGGTGAGGCGTAGGGGTCGTGGGCGCAAAGCGATGCAATCTCGGAGCGTTCCACCATGCGGAGACAGCATCGCCTAACGCGAGGCAGGCAGTTCCAGGAGGTTCGTCGCCATGGGCGATCGTGGTCTCACACACTGCTGGTGCTGGTTGCCCTGCACAACGATCTACCCTATAGCCGGTTTGGTTTCCTGGTGGGAAAACGTATTGGCAAGGCTGTGGCACGAAACCGCGCCAAGCGCCGGATGCGTGAGGCCGTGCGTTCGCGGCTGGCCACAGTGTCACCAGGATGGGATCTAGTCCTAATCGCCCGCACGCCGATTGCCGAGGCTAACTTTTCGAGCATCAAGGTAGCACTGGATTCATTGTTGGAGCAAGCTGGGCTGCTCTCTGAACTCCCGAACGCAGCAGACATAGCCAAGTGAAACGCATGATTCTCTCCCTGATCCGATTCTACCAGAGGAGCATCTCACGGACTCTACCCCCTGCCTGCCGCTTCGTGCCCTCTTGTTCCGAGTATGCGTACCAAGCTATAGACAAGTATGGCCTCTGGAAGGGTGGGTGGATGGCGATCAGGCGTCTCAGTCGCTGCCATCCTTTCAGTGCTGGAGGCCACGACCCGGTGCCCTAGACGCGCCACGTGCGCGTGATAATGCAGCCTGCACGTGCCAGGCAACATAGGGAATGGCAAAACACGGAGGAAAATCCTTGAAAGTCTTCAACCCAAGAATCGCTCTTCTCTTCATCTGTGCCGCTGCCGCCGCCTTGGTGGGTGGCTGTGCTGGGTCGCCTGTGGCCCCAGCCTGGTCCAGTCTATTGGTGGCTGACAATGTGCTCTACACAGGTTCCCAGGCGGGACGGGTGTATGCCCTCAATGCCGAGAGCGGAGTCTCGATTTGGCAGTACCCGCCAGCTTCTGACAATGCCGCACTGGGCGCTCTGTACGCCAAGCCGGCTCTGCTGGATGACACGCTCTACATTGGTTCGGTTGACAACAAGCTGTATGCCCTCGATGCCAACACAGGATCACAGCGCTGGGCTTTCGCTGCGGCGGGTCGGATCTATGCCGATGCCGTGATCTCAGATGGCGTACTGTATGTCGGGTCAAGCGACCATCGCCTCTACGCCCTGGACGCGTCAACGGGGTTGAAGAAGTGGGAATTCTCCACCGGCAACTCGATCTGGGGCCAGCCGGCCATCGGTGCGGGCAGAGTCTACGTCGCATCCTTCGATCATCGCATCTATTCGCTCGACGCGGAGACGGGTCAGAAACTGTGGGAGTTTGAGGCTGGAGGCGCTTTCGCAGGCGGTTGCGCTGTTGGTGATGATCTGGTGTATTGCGGATCGTTTGACGGTAAGGTGTACGCCCTCGATGCCGGCGATGGGCAGAAGCGCTGGGAGTTCCAGACAGACCACTGGGTGTGGGCGAGTCCGGTAGTGGTGGGGGATGCGGTATATGTGGGCTCGCTGGACAAGAAGCTGTATGCTCTGGACGCGGCCACGGGGGTCAAGCGCTGGGATTTCGACGCCGAGGGCATGATTCGTGCAGCGCCCGCCTTCGCAGACGGCGTGCTATACCTGGGCACAGAAGCTGGCACTCTGCATGTGCTGGATGCTGCAACTGGTGGGCGCAAGTGGTTCTTCACCGCGGGCCAGAGCATTTTGACTTCGCCGGTCGTGGCTGAAGGCACCGTTTACGTAGCTGTCATGGGCGATATCATCTATGCGCTTGATGCCGAATCGGGTGTTCAACGCTGGACTGTGACTCCCAGCAAGCGCTAGTAGGAGGGCTTAATACGTGAGTCAACTCTGGAATACCTTCATCCTTGAGCCGATGATCAACTTCCTGCTCTTTGTCTATTCACTGCTTGGGCGGAACTTCGGCATCAGCATTATCGTGTTCACAGTTCTCGTGCGCCTGCTCACCTTGCCGATCAACTTGAGACAAATGCGTTCGGCGAAGCTGACTCAGGAGATGCAGCCGAAGCTGGAGGAATTGCGGAAGAAATACAAGAACGATCGTGAGAAGCTGGCAGAGGAGCAAATGAAGCTCTATCAGGAGCACGGCGTCAATCCCCTAGGCTGCCTGGTGCCAACGCTGATCCAGTTTCCCATCTGGATTGGCCTGTACCAGTCCATCATCAACGCTTTGCCAGACACACCGCTGCAGCTCCTCAACCTGGCGCGACACATATACCTGCAATTCCCGCTGCTGTCGAGCTTGATTCCCCTGAACTCGCGGTTTCTGTGGCTGAACCTGAATCGTTCTGACCCCTACTACGTATTGCCGCTGCTGACTGTGGCCACGATGTGGGTTCAGCAGAAGATGATGGCTAGTCCCTCCACCGATCCGCAGCAGCAGGCCATGAGTCAGACGATGGAGCTGATGATGCCGATGATGTTCGGCTTTATCACTCTTCAGCTTGCTTCAGGTCTCGGATTGTACTTTGTGGCGACCAACGTCTTTGGTATCGTCCTGCAGTACTTTGTCAGCGGGTGGGGTTCGCTGGCTACTGTGTTCAGCAGAGGGGGCGGCGGGGCGTCTGCGGGCCAGGCCAAGGATGAGAAGCGTGGACGAAAGAGCTAGAAGCATTGAGGTCGCTGCGCCGTCCGTCGATGAGGCTGTTGACAAGGCGCTGGAGAAGCTAGGCCTGGACCGCGACGAAGTTGAGGTTGAGGTTCTGAGGCACCCCAGCCGTGGCTTGCTCGGTCTCCTGAGCGAAGACGCCCTGGTCCGGGTGAGTGCAAAAGCGCCGGTTCCGGCGAAGGAGCCAGCCCCATCTGCTGGGATTGCAGATGTAGATGAGGTGGCCCGGCTTGGCCTCGAGGTGGTGGGGAATCTGGTAGATTACATGGGTCTAGCCGCTCGTGTATCCAGGGAGACCGTGCCGCTGGAAAGCCAGACCAGTCTCGACGCAGTGCTGTTAAATGTGAGTGGCCGCGATCTGGGCGCACTGATTGGGCGCAGGGGTGAGACCCTCCGCGATCTGCAGTACCTCTCGTGCCTCATGATCAGTCGCCCGCTACAGCGATGGCCAAACCTCGCTGTGGACGTGGAGCACTACAAGGCCCGCCGTGAGAAGTTGCTGACGGACTTGGCGCGACGCATGGCGGACAAAGTTCGCACGACCGACCAATCGGTCTCGCTGGAGCCGATGCCGCCGCACGAGCGACGCATCGTTCACCTGGCTCTGCGAGATGACCCAGACGTTTTCACCGAAAGCGTTGGGCAGGCCGACAGGCGCAAGGTCGTGATTCTGCCCAAGAAGTAAAGGTCTTGTTTGTGGGTCGGCAGGAGTGACACGGGACGGGCGCATGGCTACGGGTCCCGGTTTCCTGGCTATTGGCCATGTGACGAAAGATCTGTTGTCAGGCACTGGCTACGCAGTGGGTGGTACTGTGACCTACGCTGCGCTTACTGCACGAAACCTGGGACTGCCAGTAGCCGTTCTCACCAGTGCTCCACCCGACCTCAACTTGTCTCTCGTTCTGCGGGGCACAGACCTGCATGTTGTCCCATCTCCCGTTGCCACTACCTTCGAGAACGTCTACCAGGGTGAGCGGCGACTCCAGTACGTGCATGGCGTGGCGAGCCCTCTGCTGGCATCGCACCTGCCGAGTACCTGGAAGCAGGCCTCGATCGTGCTGCTTGGTCCGCTGGTGGGCGAGCTTGGCCTGGATTGGCTGGATGCCTTCCCCTCGGCGCTGGTCGGCGTCACACCGCAGGGCTGGATGCGCCAGTGGGACGGCAACGGCCGAGTGACCTTCAGGCGCTGGACAGATGCCGAGCGAATCCTGTCCAGTGTCGATGTGTTGGTGTTTAGCGAGGAAGATGTGGGCAGAGACCAAGCTCTGATCCGGCACTATGCCGAGAGAGCCGAGATTGCCGCGGTCACACGTGGTTGCCTGGGCGCGACCGTGTTTTGGAACGGCACGGCTCGAGACTTTCCGGCGTTTCGAGCCAGTGTGGTGGATCCTACGGGTGCCGGCGATGTGTTCGCAGCGGCATTCCTGGTGCGCCTGAAGGAAACAGGTGATCCATCCCTGGCGGCGCCTTTTGCCAACTCTGCTGCCTCGCTTGCCATCGAGGGCGCAGGGACAAAGGCCATTCCCAGCAGGGATCAGGTTGAGGAGCGGATGCTGCGCGGCAAGCTTTATGAGTGAGAGGGCCGGCCGATGAGTCGGGTCTATGCCATCGCCAATCAGAAGGGCGGGGTAGGCAAGACAACCACGGTGGTCAATGCGGCTGCCTACCTGGCTGCAGCAGACAGACGGGTGTTGGTCTTGGATGTCGATCCGCAGGCCAATGCCACCACGAGCCTGGGTGTCGACAAGAGCAGCCTGCGCCGCTCGGTCTACGATTCGATTGTCGGTGGTGTCCCACTGGAACGCTCGTTGCTCCTTACTGAACGCCTGGGACTTGACCTGATCCCCTCAGCGCCGGCGCTGGCTGGAGCGGAGGTCGAGCTGGTTGGCATGATCGCCAGGGAGCATCGTCTGAGCAAGGCAGTGGAACCTCTCCGTGAGCGCTATCAGTATGTTCTCATCGACTGCCCTCCCAGCCTTGGACTGTTGACCATCAACGCTCTGACTGCAGCAGACGAGGTGATCATACCCATACAATGCGAGTACCTGCCGATGGAGGGACTGGCGCAGCTCTTGCACACCATTGATTTGGTGCGCGCCAACCTCAATCCCTCTCTGGGCATCAAGGGACTGCTGATGACCATGTACGATGTGCGCACCAATCTGGCTCAGCAGGTGGTTGAGGAGGTGCGGCGGCATTTCCCAGACAAGACGTTTCGAACGATCATACCGCGCAGTGTTCGCCTGAGTGAGGCGCCCAGCTATGGGGAGCCGATCATGGACTATGCGCCCAAGTCACCAGGCGCACTGGCCTACCAGGCACTTGCGCGTGAGATCATGAACAGCGAGTGATGTGCTCTTCCTATCTCTCGTGTGACCACTGCTCCTTCTGTGGAGCGTGGGCCGACTAAGGGGACACCATGAGCAGCAGGCATCGAGGGCTGGGCAGGGGGCTGGGTGCCCTGATTCCAGGCGCCGAAACCCCCTCTGGGTTGACCCAGGTCCGTGTCGACGATATCACAGCGAATCCACGCCAGCCCAGGCATGAGATGGGCACTGAGACCTTGCGTGAATTGGCTGACTCCATCCTGGAGCATGGCTTGATCCAGCCATTGATCGTCACCGAGCAGGCTGTCTCGGAGGGTACTGGCGGGCCGCGCTATCAACTCATCGCTGGCGAGAGGCGTTGGCGCGCCGCGATGCTGGCCGGGCTGGACTGGGTACCTGTTCTGATCAAGGAGGCCACTCCAGAGGAGACTCTGGAACTGGCCCTTGTCGAGAACATCCAGCGCGCCGATCTGAACCCGCTGGAAGAGGCCAATGCCTATCGCCAACTGATAGACGAGTTTGGCCTGACCCAGGACCAGGTAGCCAAGCGTGTGGGACGCAGCCGTGTGACCGTGACCAACTCCCTGCGCTTGCTGCGCCTTCCGGATGAGGTCCAGGGCGCACTGCTCGCTGGCCGCATCAGCGAAGGCCATGCCCGTGCATTGCTGGGCCTGCCGGGGCAAAGCCTCCAGATCGACGTACTGCGTGCCATTGAGAAGCGTGCCCTGTCCGTGCGCCAGACGGAAGAGGTGGTGCGACGCCTGACCGCGAGCTCTGCAGCTGAGCAAGAAGCCCCTGATGCGGCCGCACCCGAGACCCGCGCCCTGGAGGATCGCTTCCGAAGGGCCTTGGGCACCAAGGTCAGCCTTTTTCGCAGCAGACGCGGGGGCAGGCTCGTCATCTACTTCTTCTCGGAGGAAGAGCTACAGGCGCTCTACGACCAGATTGTGGGAGAGGACCTGTAGGCGCACAAGACCGTGTACAAGACAGCCCGACTGTCGCCAAGCAGCAGTCGGGCTAGTGCGTGTGGGCAGCCAGCGTCTCCCTGGCCACGCGGGGCAGACTAGTCTTCTTCTTCCTCTTCCTCTCTGACCCACAGGTTCATGAAGAAACTCACAATACCCACGACCAGGGCGCCCCAGAACGCAGAACCGAATCCACTTACAAAGAAGCTGACGCCAAAGACAGAGGCCAGCCGTGCCGCCAACAGAAACACGGCTGCGTTGAGCACCAGGATGAATAGCCCCATCGTCAGAATGATCAGCGGGCAACTCATCAACGCCAGCAGCGGACGCACAAAGGCATTCAAAAGCCCAACGATAAGAGCCATACCGGCCAGAGTTGTCCAGCCGCCTTCATAGGTAATCCCTGGCACCAATTGCACAGCGGCGTACAGTGCAATGCCCGTGATCAGCCAGCGCAACACAAACTTTCCCATGTGCATCTCCTTCCAGTTTTCCTACTCGACAAAGATCTCAAGTCGCTCCTGATCCTCTTCGTCCTCAGCTTCAAGAACCTTCCCCAGCCGACCGCTGCGGATCGCTTGGCGCAGTTCCTCCACATCTACTTCGTCCGTATCCGGCACGAATCGGGCTCCCAGCTTGAGAGCCACATCGACCAGCGCTATCGGGATGTTCATGCTGACCTTGCTCCTGCCGGTGTTCAGGTCGCTGACCCGCAGGCGGAACCATCGAGGCGCGGCGCTGCCTGCCGCCGTGCTTTCCTTGCTGCTGGCCTTCAGGGCTGCCAGCAGCTTTGCTCCCTCTTCGGCAGAGATTTGACCATTCTGTATCATATTCAGTATCTGCATTCTCTCCTCGGACAGTGACATGATCCTCCTCCAAGAACGCTTTGCTCTCACTAGGAGCGTGACCACCCACAGGACCCGCCCCGGCCAGGACTCGGCTGTTCTGGCCGGAGAGGCGAGCAGGCAATCCCCTCAGGGTGTCGTGCACCCGTCAGCCAATATAGATCTGCACACGTTCACCCTTGTCCGTCTCGTCTACCTCGATCATGATGGGCTGATCATCCGCCAACCCGTCAGCCAGGACGAGGATGGCCTCGTCAATTGCGGTGTCACCCAGCTTGGGTATCCATGGCCGCGCGATACTGAGAACGAGGGCAGCGAGGCGCAATGGTACAGGAAAGCCCAGAAACAAGCGATCGCTGGGGCTAATGACGCGCAGGTGAATCCAGGGTGCAGTACGCGCCCAAACGGCGATGGTGATGGTCGCAAGCCCCAGGGAAAAGGGAATCCAGCCAAACAGCCAAGTCCACGGAGTGATCCGCTCCTGCTGGTAGGCGGCCAATACGACTGCGCCGCCGGCCAACATCACCGTCGTGCCGGCCGCCAGTCCGTAGATCCAGTAGTGCCGGGTTCGTGCTACCCAGTCTGGGTGTCCGCTTGACCCCTGGCTGCTGGCCGGGTCTATGGGTGTTGCTTGATCGGCACCAGCTGGCGCAGAACCGGATACCAAGTCCAGAAGCGCGGCCCCTTGTTCGGGCGTGACTGTACCGCCCTGGACCATCTCAAGGATCTTCCTCCGCTCCTCACTCATTGCCCCGTCCTCTCCTTCCGGTGACGCATATCCAGCCGCATGTGGTGCAGCCGACGGGCGGTGTCGAAGCCAGCCTCGCTGAATGCACATTGTGCTTCAGGGTGTGAGTCGGACACGCTGCAGGCGATGCTGCGTGCCGGGAAGCGGTTCAGCCAGTGCAGTCCCGCGGCAAGTAGTTGCGTCTCCACAGCGCCTCTGTTCATGGGATGCACAGTCATCTGCAGCTGGTGCGCCGCACGTCTTTGCTGGCCCGTTAGCTGCAGGAACGCCACAATCTGGCCACCGACCTCCAGCACCCAGTCACTGCTCCGGCGACGGTGGAAGAGGTTGTCAAACCACTGCCCTATTCTGCGTTCCACACCTATCTGGTACCGATAAGGCGAAATGGGCCTCATCTCCTGCACCGCTGCTGGGGTTGCCGACTTGACCAGGTCACGCAGACCTTGCCAGTCGTCGGGACGGCGCCGCCTCAGCGGCAGCAATGGCTCCTGAATCCCACGTGGCCAGCGCTGCACAGGCAAACTGAGCTCTGCCACCGTGTCATAGACTTGAAAGTCCAGTTCTCGGTATAGATGCTCGGCGGCCATGTTGTCTGTGCGCACCTCTAGGGATACCCAGCGAGCGTCTCTGCTGCGCGCTTCCTGCAGAGTGACTTCCATGAGCTTGCGAGCTATGCCACGTCCGCGAAAATCGGGATGCACGGCGACGTTGCTGACAATCCACAAGCCCCGCTGCCTGCTGTCGGTGCTGAGCGTGACATTGCCAACCAGTTGGCCTTCCTCTATCCATACGTAGCCGCCCATGAGCGGCGGGAACAACTTCTGGGAGCGGAGCCACCGAACAACCACAGCAGTGGACCAACTCGGGCCAGTTGTCGCATCTCCGCCGCTATTGAGCTGGCGCTCTGCTCGAGCTCCGCTCGGAAAGCGAGTTCGATCAAGTCGGCCAGCTGCCCGAGGTCGCGCTGCATCGAGAACGGCCGGATGTTCTTGTCTGTTTGCGTTCGCACGAGCAGTTGAGCTAGCATGGCCTGCTCGCCAGCACGGAACCATCCCTCGGTTCCAAGGCTATTCTTCCAGCGCCTGAAGCAGCGCTTCTGCTTGCTCGGCGTTGATGGTGCCTTCGCCCAGCATCCTCAGCACAGCCAGGCGCTCCTGCTCGAGGTTGTCCCCCGCTGCACTCGTGCGGCGCACGCTCCATTCGATGCGCCAATCGCGTGCCTTGGCTGCGTGCTTCCGAGCCTTACGTGCAGCGCGCTCGCCTCGCCTGCGCGCCTTCTCTGCGAGGCGCTCACCCTTTCTACGCATCTTGTCGCCCATCCGTTGCGCCCGCTCGGCCTCACGACGAGCGTAGGCCTCTGCCCTCGCACGCTCTCTCTCCATCTCTTCCTGGAGGTTGCCCACTGTTGCCTGATGCACCCTGATGTCGCCGCTGCTTGCCGACACCGTGAGCTGAGCCGCACCCTCACCAAGGTCCCCCGTCAGTCCGTGCGGGGCTTCCTTCACGTTGCGGAGTTCCGCCGTGCAGGAGACACGTCCCGCGGCCGTTTCTAGTTCGAGATGCGCGTTCGATTCGGGGCCCAAGTACAGTGCCACATCTCCATTCGTCTGGATAGCGTACTGACCGCTCTGCAGAGTCGCTTTCAACTGAATGTCGCCGTCCACGTCGTGCACGTCAAGACGTCCATCCACGTGATATATGGAGAGGCTGCCCGTGATATTGAACGCACTGACTTGACCGCTCAACCCTCTGAGCGAGACGTCGCCACGGATGCCTGCCACCTGTGCTTCGCCCTGGGCAGCCCCGACCCTGAGGTCGCCGTTGAGCGACTGGACGTCCAAGTACTGGCTGTCCCGGACTCGCACGTCCCCGTGCAGCGTGGCGAGCTCGAGCGTGCCACAAGAAGTAGCGGTCAGATCGCCTCGGTGATCTGTGACACTCAGCTTGCTCAATCCTGTCGCATGCAGATCCCCGACGGAGCCTTTCACGACTACGGTGGTTTCGGCTGGAACCTGAGCAGTCACAGGGCCCGTGGTGGAAACCTCCAATTCCCCCTCCGCTTCTTGCACATCCAGGGTCTCCGGCTCCTGGTCGAGCCACAGCTGTACCTGGCTTTCTCCCCATGCTCGGATCCGCAAGCCGCCCACGCAAGAGCGGAAGACCAGATGAGGGTTTGGCCCCAGATCAAAGCCTCTAGTGGTCATTGTCGTGATCTCCTCCTGCTCGTTCATTCTCCTTGCAGCAGCGTGATTGCCTCATCAGATGTGATTTTCCCCTCCGCTAGGTCCTCCAGGATGGTTCTACGCTGCTCTGGAGACACAGGCGGTTCTTCGCTAATCTCGTATCCAAGAGCGCGGATGGCATCGTGTAGTCTGTTGCGCACAGTGGGATAGGAAAGGCCCAATTCCTCCTGCACCTTGTTCAGCTTGCCCTCGCAGCGCACGAACGTCTCCAGAAAGGACAGTTGTTCGCGATCGAGCCTGTGGAAGCGTCCCAGGCCAAAGTGACCTTCCAGTGTCAAGTCACAGCTTCGACAATGAAGCCGCGTGACAGTCAGGTCTTGGCCGCAGATCGGGCACCTGCCAATTACCTCATGCATCCCTACCTCCCATCACCTGCTCTCGCAGCCGACGCAGTCGTGGTCGTGACAACCACCTGGCAAACCCCCTACGAAAAATCAAGTGTAGCTTAAAATAGTATAGCATGGAACGCGCTGAATGTCAAGAATATCAAACTGCCATTTAGAAAAACAGGGGGCACGGCGTAGCTGTGAGGGCGTCGCACCAGGCTGCGCGTCATACTCGCAACCGCGTTTCAGCGTTCGGAGGGAACCCTGCACCAGAGCGGGGGCTCACGAGAAGAGCCGGCGCACCATCTGCCTGTGCAGCAGCAGTGACGCACACTGCCTACTTCTCTTCGTACGCCACAATGTCTCCCAGCAGCACTCTTCTCAGGTGTCCATCGTCAAGACGCAGGAGCAAGGCGCCCTCATCATCCACCCCTGTCGCCAGCCCTTGCCAGAGGCCCTGTCCGGTGTGCACCTGGACTCGCTGTCCCAATGTCTCCAAGGCGGCAGCCCAGTCTGCCAGTGGAGACTCTCCAGCCCGCAGGGCAGAGTAGCGCTGCTCGATTAGTCTCACCGCCTCCTGCAGGAGGGAAAGGCGCGGGACCATCCGCCCAAGCTCATGTGCGATGCTGGTCGCATTGAACTCAGCGGGCAGGGCTGTGATGTCCACGTTCACGTTGAGGCCGATCCCGACTACTACGTACTCAAGGAGCTCACCTCTGCTGGACATTTCGGTCAGTATGCCGCCGGCCTTGCGTCCGTGCAGCATAATATCGTTGGGCCACTTTAGCTGTGCCGGGAGAGCGGTGAGTTCGTGGATCGCCTGTCGGACGCCCAGACCGCAGATCATGTTGAGCGCCTGTGCACGCTCAACCTTCAGGCCTGGGCGGAAGACCAGCGAAAACAGCAGACAGGTGCCGCGCGGGGCCAGCCACCTTCGGCCAAGCCGCCCCCGACCCGCCGTCTGCTTATCGGCGACGACCAAGGTGCCTTCAGCGGCTCCCTGCAGCGCGAGCATCTTCGCCACCGAGTTTGTGGAGTCAATCGTCGGGCAGTATACGACCTGCTGCCCGAAAAAGTCGGAGCGCAAGGCTTTGCAGATGGCCGACGCTGATAACTCGTCCACGGTGTGTCCCCTGGCAGTCTGCCTGATGCACAGGAGCTTAGCCCATTCGTGCCGCTGTGTCAAACAAGGTTGACCAAAAACAATGATTGATGTAGACTATCGCTGGAAATCATGAAGACTTCGACGAGGAAGTGGCGTGGCAACGGCTGTTGATCTGGTGGTGCACGGCGCAGGGCAGTTGCTGACTTTGGGTGGTGATGGGCCACGCTCCGGCGAGGCCATGCGCCAGCTGGGGCTGATCCCTGATGGGGCCGTTGCCATCGCTGACGGCCGCGTTGTCGCCACAGGTACCACTTCTGACGTAGAAAGCAGGTATTGCGCCCGACGCGACATCGACGCGGCCGGGCGCGTCGTTTTGCCAGGTCTTGTAGATGCGCACACGCATCCCGTGTTCGCAGGTTCTCGGCAAGACGAATTCGAGCGCCGGATTGCCGGTGCCACCTATCTGGAGATTATGGCTGCCGGCGGTGGTATCATGAGCACGGTGCGTGCGACGCGTGCTGCGACGGTGTCGCAGCTGGTCGAGGAAGCTCAACCCCGCTTGGCGCGGATGCTCGCTCACGGCACGACCACCGCCGAGGCCAAGACTGGCTATGGCCTGACAACGGCCGACGAGCTGAAGTGCCTGGAAGCGATTCGCCAACTGAGCGACCTGCAGCCCGTCGAATTGGTGCCAACGTTTCTGGGGGCGCATGCCGTGCCCGACGAGTATGCCGGCAGGGCAGAGGAATATGCCAGCCTGGTCATCAACGAAATGCTGCCCGCCGTTTGCCAGACATCGCAGCTTCCAGCGCTTTTCTGTGACGTGTTCTGTGACGAAGGGGCCTTCGATCTCCTGCAGACACGGCGCATCATGGTCGCGGCCAAGAAGTGGGGCTTGGGTCTGAAGGTGCATGCCGATGAGTTCGCCCACCTGGGGTCCGTTCCTCTGGCGGCCGCGCTGGGCGCCGTCTCGGTCGAGCATCTGCTCCACACTCCCAGGTCGGAGCTGGAAGCCGCGGCAACGGCAGGCCTCATTGCGGTGCTTCTGCCCGGCACACCCTTTGGATTGGGTCAGAACGAGTATGCCGCTGCGCGGACCATGATCGCGATTGGCCTCCCAGTAGCTCTGGGCACCGACCTCAATCCAGGCACTTGTTACTGCGAATCCATGCCTCTCATCATGGCCCTGGCCTGCCGTTTCATGGGCATGACGCCTGCCGAAGTGATTGTGGCGAGTACAGTGAACGCGGCCCACGCCATCGGCCGGGGTTCGGAATTGGGGCGTTTGCAGCCGGGGTTCCAGGCTGACCTGCTGATCCTCAACGCCGATGATTATCGACACCTCGCCTATCGATTTGGTGGCAACTTGGCTCAGACCGTGATCAAGAAAGGCAAAGTCGTGGTGTCACAGGCCTGAGGGTTCAGGAGCATGATTTCCGTCATCAGGCCCCGCTGCTGGGGTAGTTGCCGTGAACGCGGTACAATCAACATACGTAGAAAGGAAAACCATGGTCGATCAAGTAAAAGTCAAACAGCTGCAGGAGATTGCCCACCGCATCCGCTGTGACATTCTCTGGACGCTTGCGCACGCGCAGTCAGGTCATCCAGGTGGCTCGCTTTCGGCCACGGACTTTGGGGTGGCCCTGTACTTCCATGCTGTCAAGCATAACCCCGAGGACTGCGGTTGGCCCCAGCGCGACCGGGTGATCTTCTCCAAGGGACACGTAGGACCGCTCATCTTTTCGCTCCTCGCCGCATCGGGCTACATTCCGCACGAGGAACTCAAGACCTTCCGCAAGATTGGCACCCGCTTGCAGGGCCACCCCAACATGGAGTGCCCAGGTATCGAAGTAGGGACTGGCTCGCTTGGACAGGGCCTATCCATCGCTGTGGGGATGGCTCTCGGTCTCAGGATGGACGGCAAGCCGAACCGCGTCTACTGCATCATGGGGGATGGGGAAAACCAGGAAGGTTCTACCTGGGAAGCGATCATGTCGGCTGGTCACTACAAACTGGACAACCTCTGTGTTGTGTTGGACAACAACGGTCTGCAGATCGATGGCTGGGTGGAAGACGTGATGGGCTTGCAGCCACTGGCGGACAAATGGCGCGCTTTCCGCTGGCACGCGATTGAGATCGATGGCCATGACATGGCGCAGTGCATGGAGGCCTTTGACCAGGCGAGGGAAGTGAAGGGACAGCCCACCGTGATCCTCGCCAAGACAGTCAAGGGCAAGGGCGTTTCCTGGATGGAAGACCAGGCAGAGTGGCACGGCAAGGCTCCCAAGCCCGATCAGTGCCGCGATGCGCTGCAGGAACTGGCCTGTCCGGCCGAATACTTCGACTTTTGAGGAGCAGACAATGTCTGAGAGAAAAGCAATTGCGACGCGTGATGCTTACGGAGAAGCGCTAGTTGAACTGGCTGCGAAAGACGAGCGCATCGTTGTTCTCGGCGCAGACCTGACCAACTCCACACGCACCGAATGGTTCGCCGAGACATATCCGGATCGCTTCTTCGATTTCGGGATCGCTGAGCAGAACATGCTCAACGCAGCGGCTGGTCTTAGCCTCGTCGGCAAGATTCCTTGGGTGAGCACCTATGGCGTGTTCGTGGCTGGAAGAGCGTGGGACCAGATCCGTACAACCACCTGCTACAGCAAGCTGAACGTGAAGATCGGAGGTGCACACGGCGGCATCTCGGTGGGGCCCGACGGTGCGACGCATCAGGCCTTGGAGGACGTCGCCACCATGCGCGTTCTGCCCAACATGACGGTTATTGTGCCGGCCGACTACCACGAGACGAAGAAGGCGGTGACCTGGGCCTGCGAGTACATCGGTCCGGTCTATCTGCGCTTTGGGCGCGAGCCAGTACCCGTTGTCACCAAGCCCGAGGATCCGTTTGTCATGGGCAAGGCCAACCTGATCAATGGCGGGACGGATGTGACTATCTGCAACAACGGACCAGTCTTGCGCGAGGCAATGGAAGCAGTTGAGATGCTAAAGGAGAAGGGCATCTCGGCCCGTTTGCTCAACGTTCATACCGTCAAACCTATTGATCGCGAAGCCATCGCCAAGGCGGCGCGGGAAACCGGGGCCATTGTGACTGTGGAAGAGCACCAGGTGATGGGTGGCTTTGGCAGCGCGGTGGCTGAGGCCGTAGTGCAGACTCACCCGGTGCCAATGCGCTTCATTGGCATTCAGGATCGCTTTGGTGAATCCGGGACGCCGGAGGAACTGTTCGAGGAGTTCGGCCTTAGCTCACGCTACATCGTGGCTGCTGTGGAGGATGTGATCAAGGCCAAGAAGCGGTAGCCAGCACAGCATATCGTCATCCCAACCTCCCGCGGGGCACAACCTGCGGGAGGTTTCTATTCGTACAACTGCGTGCACCTGGAGCGCCTCCCGGAACCAGCGGTGCAGAACGCGCAGCCCGTTCTGGTGGGGAGCGACAGGCGAACAGTCCGAGACTAGGCTTGGGTCAGGTCTGCGGATGCCCTCGGTTCTCGCACCGCCCAGTGCAGCACGCACCAGGCGAATACGCTCAGCAGCGCGCCTATCAGGAAGACCATCGTGTAGTTGCTGCGCGAAGCAATCCAGCCACCGATGACCGGAGCGACCGCGGCAAACAGACCAGGGATGGTGTTCGCGAGGCCGATGTAGGTGGGCCGATCCTCGGGACCGGCGAACTCCATCACGATCCCGATCATCGAGAGGATGTCCGAGGCGCTCAGGGCGCCCACCGCGGCAAAGACCGGGTACAGCCAGGTTGAGGACGGTGCCAGCACAGCACCCACCATGGACAGCGTGGAAAGAGCAACACTGATCTCCAACACCAGTTTGTGACCTCGTCGGTCGGCGAGGGGGCCGAAGAGGACGTTCCCCGCGGCCTGACCCAGCAGCAGCAGCATGGCATAGTAGCCTGCCTGGCTGTCGCTCAGCGCCCACCGTTCTGCGGCGTACACTGTCAGGAACCCCATGCCCATCCGTCCGACAACCGTTATCACACGGGCCCAGAGGTAGTTGGCAAAGTTACGATCGTTTCGCAGCACCGCGGGAAGGCGGCGCCGGAATTCGCCGAGCGAGATGGCCGATCTACGAGCACGGAGTGGCGGTTCGCGAGTCAACGCCAAAAAGAACCACGATACCACCATGAATAGAAAGCCCAAGAAAAAACACAACGCAAAGTTGGTGGGGAAAGGATAACGATCCAGGATCGCTGCTGCCAATGCTGCGGCAAAAAGCCCTGCGGCCGTTCCACCAAAGTTGGCAATGCCCAGCAGGCGTCCACGGTAGCGGACGGGGATGACCCGGGCGATCATCTCCTGCCATGCCACGGCGATCGAGCCAGCTCCGAGCGTATGCCACGCAAATGTGAGCAGGAACCACGCTATGGCGGGGCCAGGTGCATCAGCTGCAAGAATGAATGCGCTGAGGGCCATCACCAGGTAGGGGAGCCGCTCAGCGAAAAAGCCGAGCGAGATGACGAGCGGCTTTTTCCGCGGAAGCCGAGCCACGTAGTTGGCGGTCAGGAGTTGGGGTAGATACCAGCCAGCGCCAGCGATGGTTCCTACCAGTCCGATCACCAGGCGACTGTCTGTCAGGTGTCGCACGTATAATGGGAGAATGGTGCTGGGTGCCACAAAGTTCACGGCGAACCAGAAAAAGGCGCCATCGAGCACGTTGACCGCAAAGTTCCAGCGAAAGTGCCTGGCCACCTCGGCTTGGAAGGCCTTCTGTTGGATGCTGTACTCGTCGTCTTGCATGGTTTTGGCCTCATAGCGGCGGCAACTCCGAGCAGTTTATGCCAATTCGCCTGGCCCTCCAAATGGCCCTGCTCTCAGCCTTGTTTGCACAGATAGGGGAAAGGTGGCAATATAGCGCCTAGTGAGTGCCGTGATTGGCGCAAGGCGAGCTAAGCTTGCCTGTCCTGTGTCACAGCCAGAAGATGGGACTCTCGTGAAGAGCCTGAGGAAACTGCAACTACCACATGGGCATCTGCGTCTACCGGTCTTTCTGCCTGATGCGACACGCGGAGTGGTGCGCGCGTTGGATTCGAGCGATCTGTCACGCTGTGGTGTCGAAGCTGTGCAGATGAACGTCTTTCATCTGATGCTTAAGCCGGGATCTTCTGTCATCAAGGCCATGAACGGCTTGCACCAGCTGTTCGGCTGGCCGCTTCCCATCGTCACGGATTCGGGGGGCTTTCAGGTCTACTCCTTGATTAGGCAGAACCCCAAGTATGGCAGCCTGACCGGGCGAGGCATGGTCTTTCACCCTGATGGCTCCACACGCCGGGTGAACCTGACCCCCGAGAAGAGCATCCGTCTGCAAATGGACTATGGCGCGGACATTGTGATATGTCTCGATGATTGTACCCACGTGGATGAGCCACTCTCAGCACAGCAAGAGTCGGTCGAGCGGACCATCAAATGGGCTGCACGCTGCAAGGCGGAGTTTACGCGCCGGCTAGATTGCGGCCGGCGACCCAGCGGGAAGCGACCATTGCTGTTCGCTGTTGTGCAGGGCGGTGGCTACAGGGAGCTTCGCCGGCGCTGTGCGGAGGAGTTGCTCGAGATTGAGTTTGACGGCTTTGGGTTGGGAGGGTGGCCCCTGGACAGCGGGGGCAACCTGCTGCTTGAGATGATAGCGTATGTTCGCGAACTGGTCCCGCCCCAGTTTCCATTGCATGCTCTGGGTGTGGGTCAGCCAGATAGCGTCGTTGCCTGTGCCAGCCTGGGCTACCAGCTGTTCGACAGCACTATGCCCACAAGGGATGCACGTCACGGACGGCTGTACAGATTCACCCATCATCCAGCTGCGAGTTCCTTGGATGGTAAGTGGTACTCCTACGTGTACATCAACGATGCAGAGCACATCCGCGCTGGTCGGCCCATCTCCGTCCACTGCGACTGTCTGTGCTGTTCCAACTACTCGCTGGCGTACCTCCATCATCTGTACAAGGTGAGCGATCCTCTGTTCTACCGCTTGGCGACCATGCACAACCTCAGGTTCATGGTGCAACTCACGCAACGGTTGCGAGAGGTCCATGGAACACTCTGACGAGCTGCGATGAGAGAATGCCCTGAGGCTGGTGTGGATGAGCTGACCAGGCTGGTACAGGCGGTTCTCGGCAGCGCCAAATACAGGCATGTCTGTGAGGATGTGATCAGGAACGTCGGGTCGCGCGAGCTGGCCAGGCGACCGAACCTGAAGGAAGCGATCAAGGCCACCAAGAACAAGCTCCATCAGGTGGGCGCGGCGTACCAGGCGGGTCGGATGGACTATGATCGGTGGCTCGACGCACTGGGGACAACGGCCTCATCCGGGGACCGGCAGCGCTTTCTTCAGGTCTGCCGGGAGGTCATGAAGGGCCATTCCTCCACTCGAGAGCGTGCGGACATCCTCGACGAGTTCTATGCACGGACGCTGGCAAGCTTGAGTGGCATTCGCACCGTGCTCGACATTGCCTGTGGACTCAATCCGTTGGCAATCCCGTGGATGCCATTGGACAGGGACTTGGAATACCACGCCTATGACATGTACACAGACATGGTGGCGTTCCTGAGCCAATTCCTGGACCTAGCAGGCGTCCGCGGTCAGGCGGAGGCGCGAGATGTCAGCCGCTTTCCTCCGACCCGCAGGGCCGATCTAGCTCTCATCTTGAAGAGCCTGCCCTGTATGGAGCAACTGGACAAGTCGGCCAGCGTCAGACTTCTCGAGGCGACCAACGCCGACCACCTCCTGATATCGTTCCCGGTACGTAGCCTCGGCGGACGGGGGAAGGGCATGGCGCAGAGTTATGAGCGGCAGTTTCTCGGGCTGCTGGCCGGCAAACCATGGGCATTTAGGCGCTTCGAGTTTAGCACCGAATTGGCCTTTCTCGTGAGCAAGTGATCCAAACAACAGGGCGGCCATACAACAAACGGGGACGGGAGAATGCAACGGCCGAGAGCACCGGACATGGCAGAGCAGCTAATGGGTTTCGTGCAACCATGGTACGAAGCTTTGGCTGATCCCGGCTCTACGCAGCAAGCGGTACTGCAGGGACTGCTGCGTGGGTATGCGCGCACCCGCTATGGCCAGGAGCACAAGGCGGATGCGGTCACGACGGTTGGCAAGTACCGCCACGCATTCCCGATTGTGACTTATGAGCATCTCAAACCGCTCATCGAACGCACCATGGCTGGAGAGACAGATCTCCTGCTCTACGAGCCGCCGGTGGGATGGGCGATCACCCGCGGGACCACAAAGGGTGAGTCCAAGTTCATCCCCATGACGCCCACCGACCTGAAGATGCGTGTCAGTGCAGGGCGGGCCTTGGTTAACCACGTCATACGGACGAAAGAGTTTGACATATTTCAGGGAGTGAATCTCAACCTCAACTTCCCTTCAGTCGTCGGCACGGTGCGCATGGGAGATCGCGATGTGGAGTATGGCTACAGTTCTGGGATCTACGTCAAACACGTCTCAAGAGGCATGCCAGTGCGGTCTCTGCCAGGGCAGGACGAGATCGATGCGCTGGGTGGCGGCAAGACCATCCGCGACTGGGAGAGGCGGTTTGAGCTGGCCTACGAACGCTGCAGGGATGAGAACGTCACCCTGGTCGGTGGTGTAGCGCCGACTGCCGTCAGTTTCGGGCGATACTTGCGCAGGACGCACAAGGTGTATCCCAAGGATCTGTGGCAGATCCGCTTGATGACCTTGGGCAGCGTGCCGGGCATCAATACGCGATACGCACCCATTCTGCGCGCCATGTACGGCCCGGTGGCGATTGCAGAGATCTATGGCGCTACGGAGGGTATGTTTGGCCAGCAGCAGGACGAACGCCGCGCCTGGGTCCCCAATTACGACCTATTCTTCTTCGAGGTTCAGACAAGACGCGGCATGGTGATGCTCCACGAGATGCGCCCAGGGGAGAGGGGAAGCCTCGTGGTGTCAACACCTATCCTGCCGCGCTACAAGATCGGTGACCTGATCATTGCGTACGACGCGCCATACTTCCGCTGCATTGGCCGCGACGAACCATTGACGCTTGTGCGCTACCATTGGGATCGCCTCGTACGTCTGGACTTTGCTGGTCCCTGACCAGCAGGCAGACGCCGCTGCACGGGAGACGACCTGCAGCGTGCCGGCACGATCGTGGTTGCCGCGCGCTAGCACAGCAACAGCGGCCACTGGCTTGCATCGTGGCCTTGTCTATGAGCGGCTGGCAGACAAACCCCTCAGGAGGATGCCAACTCCAAGGATGATCAGGAATAGCGCTCCGATCATGCCTGGGCCAATGATGTTGCCCAAGCCAAGGGCCAGCATGATGAGAGCGAACACAATCCGGCCACGGACAGCCCGTCGGTATGTGGGAATGAGCAGTCGGAGCAGAACTTCAATGAGGATAATCACGCCGACGGCCAAGAGAAGGAGGTTCCAGGCGCCACCGAAACGTGCCCAACTGACCCAGCCCAGGGTCTCCGCCAGCAAGATCACACCGGCGGTGATCAGGATCACCGCCCAGATGATGCCACTCACTGGGTCCCTCGTCCAGTCTACCTTTTCCTCCTTTTCGTCTCTTTCCTGTTCCACTCTTCCTCGGTGTTCCGTGGGCTCACCGGGGGACACTTTTTGCGCCTGCTGTTGATCCTCGTTGCGCTGTTCTTCCTCCGACATTGCTGTTCTCCTCGTATGATATGTGTGTGAGCGGTGCCAGCCCGCCGCTCAATTGACACCGGAGGGGATCTCTGGCATCCTGGGGGCTGGCCCAGGGAGGGTAGCGCTTTGTCTCCTTGTTGCACCCCGCGGGGTGACTTCTACGAAAGCATGCGTCCCTCGTCCCGATGGGTACTTCTAACCCGCATCTTGTTCGCAACCTGCGACGGCTTGGGGCAGCAGATCCAAGGTGTCTCCCATTGCAGGGGGAGTTCTCATTGATCGCGAGGCTGTTGATCTCATCGGGTGCCAGGGATATCCCCTCTCTGGGGAAGACGATCAGCACCACACCCTTCAGGAGGTGACCGATGTCCAATCCCCTTCTGGTGGGGGTCGACCCCCACCGCAAAACCAATACCGTGTGCACGATGGACCGAGAGGGCAGGGAAGTCGACGAGCGCTTCACCGTCCAGAACAACCGTCCAGGCACAGCAGCTTTCGTCCGCGAGATCGCGCAGCGCGCTGTAGATGGCGACTTTGATGCCCTTCACATCGCTACCGAAGCCACTGCTTGGTACTGGTGGCACTTCTTCCAGACCCTGGACCAGGATCCGTTGCTCCATCAATGGCCAGTGACGCTCTATCCCTTCAATCCACGCCTCACCGCCAATTACAAGAAGACCTTTGTGGACTTGGACCACGACGACTTCATCGATGCCTTTGGCGTCGCTGACCGGCTGCGCGTAGGCCGCGACCTGCCTGCCCCCTTCCACTATGAGGACCGCTACCTCCCGCTGCGGATGCTGACCCGCTACCGCTACCATCTGGTCCATCAACTGGCTCGCGAGAAGGCCTACTGCTTGGCGATCCTCTACTTCAAGTACAGCGAGTACTCCCGCAAGGACAAGAGACCCTTCTCCAATCTCTTTGGCGCCACCAGCCGGGCCGTCGTTCAGGAATTTGCCTCCATCGAGGAGATCGCTGCCCTTCCCTTCGATGAGCTGGTTGAGTTCATTGACCGCAAGGGCAAACGCCGCTTCCCTGACCCCACCGACAACGCCCGCAAGCTCCAGCGCGTCGTGCGCGATTCTTACCGCTTACCCCAGGCCATGCGGCAGCCGATCAACCTCATTCTCTCGCTCACCTTGCGGCTCATCAGCTCCCTGGAAGGCCTGGAGAAGCGACTCAACACCGCAATCGCCAACGGTATGCAGCCTATCCACCAAACCCTCGATACCATTCCTGGCCTTGGCCCAGTCTTCTGCGGCGGTATTGTCACCGAGATCGGTGGCATCGAGCGCTTTCACTATGACCAGGCCAAGGTGGCCAAGTATGCTGGCCTCAAGTGGCGCAAGACCAAGTCGGCCGACTTCACGGCGGAGGAGACACGCCTGACCCGCACCGGCAATCGTTACCTGCGCTACTACCTCTGTGAGGCAGCAAATGCGGTCCGCCGTTGCGCCCCCGAATATGCCGCCTACTATCACAAAAAGTTCCACGAGGTGCGCAAGCACCAACACAAGCGGGCCATTGTGCTCACTGCCCGCAAGCTGGTACGGCTTGTTGTGCGGCTGCTGACGACCAACGAGCAATATCGGCACAGGAGGTCCTAGCCGTACAGACCGACCCACCATCCGAGCCGCGCGCTCGGCAATGGCTCGATCCATCACTTGCTGTTGTTAATGTGCGCTCAATAGCAGGCTTGGTTCAATCTGTCTCAAAAACAGCCCCAGGGAGGTTTATTCCTGATTTGACATCTCACCGCATCGCTTTCTGCGTCTGTCGATAGAGCCCTGCATGTCATTATAGCTGCACGGTATGGCAGGCGGGAAATGTGTGCTCGCATAGCACGCGTCCGAGCAGTACGGAGTGACATCTTTCGCGTCTTGTGGGATGCCATGGCCTGCTGCGCTCCTCTTGCTGCATGCCTGTCAGGCTTTGTCACGTCCACGGCATTGCTGGCGTGTGCGTCGTTGCAGGCTACATCGGCCATGGCTGGTGCTCCTCCTGATGAAGTTGTTGCCACAAACCTTTCACCATAGGAGCACCGCCTCATGTCAAAACTGGATGAATGACCTGATAACGACCTATTGGCGCAAGTTTACACGTCGCTTGACCAATCCCCTGTCTCATGCTAATCTATGGATGGAATCAGGACTTGCTCCATCGGACAGCGCGACATCTCCGAGCACAGTATGTCCTCTGGGGTTGTTTTAGATCAAGCAAGCCGCGGGACGGCGCACAACGAATGAATCGACCGACCTTGCATATTCCTGACTACGTCAGACGGGCACTGCGCTCAGACTTCGTGGCCGGGCTGACAGTGGCAATGGTTGCTGTTCCGCAAGGCATGAGCTATGCAGCAATAGCTGGCGTCAACCCACTTCACGGGCTGCACACGGCGGTCGTTCCCACCATCGTTGCGGCCATCTTCGGCAG
>SMTZ1_10002668_pt1 | contig 27168 bp, 22 predicted proteins | sample DeeMarSWOR136_30_FD_25667 | JGI IMG/M metagenome (IMG submission 25667)
GAACCTATGTAATTACAGCCTATGCTGAAGATACAAAAGGTTTAAAAGGTCCAGAAAGTGAATTATCAGTAATCATGCCAAGAGAAAAATCATTACAAACACATCTATTCTTACGCTTTTTGCAAAACCATCAAAACCTATTTCCGATACTAAGACAACTATTAGGACTATAAAAAATAGTCCACCTCTTTTTTTATTTTTTTATAGCAAAAATCAAATATGGATTTTTATATAATTTTTATATAATTAAACCAAAAAACTTATAACAATAAATATCATATCATTTTTAACCTATAATTCATAGAGTATATAGGGGGATTATTAAAAATGAAAAAAATATTAGCAATTATATTGGCAGGAATATTTATTGTATCAATTCCCGCAGCTGCATCATTAAATCTTCCAAGAATAAGTAGAAGACAAATACTTGATAAACCTATTGTAACAACAGATGTTCCAGACTGGGCGGATGGAAATATTACTGGAGTATATGCAATGAAAAATGAGACCGGTGAATACGAAATTTTAGGCAACATCTTTGCTTATTACCATCTGTTCTGGGGAAACAGTAGTGGATATTACGTAGGACTCTGGGAATCTTCAGATGGAAATCAATCTGGACAATTTAGTGGTTGGTTCTTCTATCAAATAATGCTTGGATACTATAACACCACTGGCAGTAATGAAACGGGTGGATTCATCGGACTGATGAAAGTAAACGAATCAGATATGACAATAAAATCTGTAGCAATAGTAACAGGAGAAGATGACTACTTCATTAGATATGCATCATGCACATATACCAAATTTGAATAAATAAAATAAATATTTCATAACCCTCCTCCCTTTATTTTTTTCCTAAAATCAGAAATAAATATCACTTGCTATTAGATGATAAAAATGAAGAAATATTATATTAAGAAAGGAATCATAATTTTCACTATATTATTTTTTATTTTTTCAATAGCAGTTCCAGTTATAAATAGTAGCAATCAGGTTATAATAAAAAACGATATTTTAAAATGGGAAGAAAGAGGAGATATTTTATACGTTGGTGGCAGTGGTCCGGGCAATTATACAAAAATTCAAAATGCTATAAATGACGCAATTGAAGGCGATACTGTATTTGTCTATAATGAATCCTCACCATACCTTGAGCATATTATAGTTAACAAAACAATTAGTCTTATAGGCGAAGATAAATCCTCTACAATAATTGATGGAAGTAATACTGGTAATTGTATAAAAATTACCGCAGATTCAGTAGTAGTTGATGGTTTTACCATAAAAAAAGGGTTAATTGGGATAAGTATAGTTCAATCCTCTGGTAATGAAATCAAAAACAACATAATTAAAAACAACTGGGAAGGAATCGGACTTTACCAGGTTATAAATTCAATTTTTTCAAAAAATTCCATATCTGATAACGATTATGAAGGAATAAATCCTATACAATCAACAGATAACAACTTTTCAGGAAACAAGATAAACTGGAACATATATGGCATTCTTCTAACAAATTCTGACAATAATAATATTTATGAAAATGAAATGAAAGGTAATTCACGTGGAATAGAAACAGTAGATAACTCAGATAATAATAAAATCTATCATAACAACTTTTATGCAAATGATGAAGACAACGCATTTGATGATTTTTCAAATACTTGGGATGATGACTACCCTTCAGGGGGAAACTACTGGGATGATTATAATGGAGAAGACAGTGACGGAGATGGTATAGGTGACACACCGTATAATATTCCAGGAGATGGAAACAATGAGGACCAATATCCATTAATGGAACCCTATATACCACAGTATCCACCAGATCCACCTTATAATCCTTTTCCACCAGATGGTAAAACTGGTGTAGATGTAAATGCAACACTCAGTTGGCTCTGTAATGATCCAGATGGCGATGATCTGACTTATGATGTATATTTTGAAGCAGAAAATCCTTTTCCAAATGAGCTAGTTTCTAATAATCAAACAGAAAATTCCTATGATCCTGCTGGTTCGATGGAATTTAACACAGATTACTACTGGAAGATTGTAGCTTGGGATTCCAAGGGTGCTTCAACAGTTGGTCCGATTTGGCATTTTGTTACCGGACTTGAGTATAATAATCCACCACAATCACCAATGATTGAGGGACAAACAAAGGGCGTTCCAGGTGTAGAATATACCTATTGTATTCCAAACGCTACTGATCCAGATGGCGATGATATTTATGTTTACTGGGATTGGGGCGATGGTACAACAAGTGGATGGTTAGGACCTTATAGTTCTGGTGAAGAGATTTGTAGTTCTCATGCGTGGAATGAAACTGGGATATTTACAATAGGTGCACAACTCAAAGATGAATTTGGAGCATTAAGTGCTTGGGTAACATTAACAATAAAAATGCCGAGAAACTTAGATTTAAACAACAGAATATTAGATTTCATTTCACAACATCCGCAATTATATTTTCTATTTACTTTTTTGTTAAAATTAAAATGATATTTTAAGAAAAAAAATATTATATCTTTATATTTAGGGGTTATTTAGTTTTTTTTAATGGAAATATTTATAAGAATAAGGTAATGTTTCCTACACTTATGAAGAAAAAGAATATAAATGACATAATAGAAAAAAATGATATTAAATGGATACAAGTGCATTTTTCAGATATTTTAGGTGGATTGAGAGTTGTACATGTTCCAAGTAACCGGTTCTTGGATGATAATATCTTAACTAGAGGTATTAACTTTGATGGTTCATCCATAGGATTTCGTCAGGTAGAAAAATCTGATATGATTGCATTACCAGATATTGATACTTTCAAGCAATTGCCATATAAAACAGATGAGGCCATGATACGGGCAGATTTATATGATACAGAATATAATATCTATCGTGCTGACCCAAGAAATATCCTTAAAAAGGCAGTAGCATTTGCAAAAAAGCAAGGTTTTGATGAGGTCAGAATTTCTCCAGAAATGGAATTCTGTTCGTTTAAATCAATAGATGCAGATAAAGAGGGAAAATTAAGGGAAAAACCTATATATTTTTCTCCTCCACCATTGGATGAATTGGTTAAATATCGTAAAGAACTATCTGATATACTAATAAAAAGCGGTTATCAAGTAAAATATCATCATCATGAGAAAGGAAAATTTCAACATGAAATCGAGGTAAAAGAGCTAGAAGCTCTTAATGCTGCAGACTTCTGTAGTTTTTTTAAATTTGTAGCCCGTGAAATAGCCACCTTGTTTGATATTGATATAACTTTTATGCCAAAACCTCTTTCAGATGAGGCTGGTAGTGGGATGCATGCACATATCACTTTGTATAAAAAGGGAAAAAATATTTTTCTGGATAACTCAAATAAATATAAACTAAGCCAAACTGCGCTATACTTCATAGGTGGAATACTTGATCATTCAAGGGGGATTGCTGCTTTAGCAAATCCAACCCTGAACTCATATAAAAGATTGATACCTCATTTTGAAGCTCCAATATATATTGCTTGGGATCAATACAATAGAAGCAGTTTGATAAGGATACCTGCTAGAAAAAATATTGATATTGAAATAAGAAATGCAGATCCTGCAGCAAATCCATATTTACTTTTTTCAGCTCTAATCAGTGCAGGTTTTGATGGAATTAAGAAAAAAATATCCTATACGCCAGTTTCAAGAAATATTTATAAGATGAGTAATGAGGAAATCAAAAAATATAAGATTAAACAACTACCAACAAATTTAATGGAAGCACTTGATGAATTTCAAAATGATGATGTTCTGATTAAAGGAATTGGAAAGGATGCTGCAGACCTTTTTATCGAGAAGAAAAGAGACGAATGGAACAGATATATGGGTGAAATTACAGATTTAGATTATGAATTCTATTTCAATTGTTAAATAAAATAAGATATATCACAACAGTAACCTTCAAAAACCATTAGTGCATATTAAGGTGTTACAAATAGTTCATTTATTTATATGGCAAAAAAAGAAAATCTGTGAGGTTTTAATATGAATGTTCTTGAAGAAGCAAAGGAGATAATGAAAAAAGCCGGATGTAAAAAAGCTTTTGCAATATATGGAATGGAAATTAATGATATAGCAGAGGTAAGAAACTGTGATGAAAACGGGGAATCACTAGAACTTGAGAAAGATATAAATGAGTTAGTACCAACAATTGAAAAGAAACTTGTGTTTGATTTGGAAAAACCAATAGAATGCCCCCTAAATAGCTCGATGAACAAATATTTGGAGTTTTCATTAAAAAACAGAAATATAACCCCTTGTAATCTTGATAAAGAAGAATGTAAAAGAATTGAAAATGAAATGAAACCACTTTTGGAAAAATATAATTGGACAATCAATAAAAGTTAAATTATCAATTTTTTTAATCAGATATAAACATTTAATTATGTAATTTATATTTCAAATATTGATGGATTTTATATCTAGTATTATCCTTGTTCTTGTTGCTGCTTTAATAGGTAGATTTTTATCAAGAAAAATAAAACAACCTGTCATTTTAGGAGAGATAGTTCTTGGTGCAATTATTGGAAATATTGCCATATATATAGGTGGTGAGAAACTTGTTTTAGATAATACTGTAAAAAATATTGCAGATGTTGGTATATTATTTCTTTTGTTATCTGCTGGTCTATCACTTAATTTAAAAGAATTTAAAAAAATTGAAAAGAGCTCTTCATTAGTTGCCACACTAGGTGTGATTTTTCCTTTTATACTTGGATATATTGCGGCAGTATGGTTTGGATTTCCAAATATTACTGCACTTTTTATTGGAACTGCACTCATGGCAACTTCTGTTGGTGTGAAAGCAGAAATTTTACTTGAATTAAGAATTATAGGAACAAGACTAGGTAGCCTAATAATGGGAGCTGCAATAATAGATGATATCATTACTGTGGTTATTTTAACATTACTAATTAGTATAGTAAAAACCGGTTATATTGAAATATGGGAAATCAGCATTTTTCTAATCCTTGTCTTATTATTTTTATCAGCTGCTGTTTTATTAGCAAAAGAAAAAATTAGCAATTTTTTAGATAAATATCTTAATAAGATAACGCTTAGTAGAGAAAGTCTATTTATAGCTGGAATTGTTGCTGCATTACTTTTTTCATTTGCTGCAGAGAAAATAGGATTGTCAATAATAATTGGGTCATTTATGGCAGGAATAATTCTTGGGCAGCTAAATTTTTTTATAGGATTAAAAGAGTATGTATCAATGATTGGAGGGGCTTTTTTTATACCAATATTTTTTGTAACTGTTGGAATGACTTTCAATTTTAATTCCTTTTTATCAATGGGTGGATTTGCAGGTGTTTTGTTAGTAGTTGCAATTATTGGAAAACTTGTGGGATGTGGTTTAGGTGCGAAACTTTCAAATTTTGATAATCGTGAGTCTATTGCAACGGGTGTTGCAATGATACCAAGAGCAGGGGTTGAGTTGATACTTGTAAAACTTGGACTTGATTATAATATAATAAATGCAGAGATTGCTTCAGCAATATTGATAATGGTTATTGTAACAACTCTTATAACACCAACATTACTGGTAAAAGCCCTTAGTGAATGAATATGCTTTATCAATTAATTGATAAAAAATATTTGATCTGCCAAAAGTTGAAAAAAAAGATATCCATGCTAACTATATCTTTATGCAATATGTAAATTTTTTTATTTTTTAAAGATATATTTAAATGATTGAATTCAATACCAATATGTAATAAATATGTTATTAGGGAGGTAAAAAAATATGAAAAAATTTTGGAAAGGAGCAGTTATTTTGCTGATAGTTGTAGCTATGTTTTTTTCGTCAACAGCTGTCATAGCAAATACGGCAAATGAACCAACATTAAAAAATATGTATTCAAGAATGGGGGCGATATTCAATCTACATCAACAAACAAAAATAGAAGAAACAATACCCCATAAAGAAGGAACTCGCGACACAATATTATTTGAAAGCTTTGAAGATAATTGGATTGATGATAGCAATGGAGATCCTGCACCACCTGGTTGGGAAGTTCATATAACCGATTATGGTGATACTGGCGATCCTTATTATCTACCATGGCATTGGGGTCAATATGCAACTGTACCCTCATATACTCCACCAGCAGTACCACCTGATGGAGAATATCAGGCTATGGTCCAATGGAGTTACAATCATCAGGATGAATGGCTCATCACTCCACTACTCAATCTTGATGGCGAAAACTGTAAACTAACCTTCTGGAGATATGGCCATACTGGTTCCACAAATGACGACCATTACTATGTAAAGGCATCACCATCTGGAGGTTACGATAAAACTGATTTTACAGATATATTATGGGATGCGACTGCATTACCAGAGGGAGATAATCATTATGATACACCTTACACTATTGATCTATCTGCTTATGATGGACAAACAATTAGGTTAGCATGGCATAATGAGGATCCTCCGTCCAATGATGGTCTATGGTATGGTGGTTGTATTGATGCTGTTGAGGTTACTAAATCATTATGTGAACCAAGTATCGATTTGGAGAAATATGTTTGGGATGAAAAAAATTCAGAATGGATTGATGCAGATACAATGAGTGAAGCATTTGATATTGCAATATGTGAAGATGCAACCTTTAAAATAGTTGCAAGGACCATTAGCCCCTGATGCAACAATTGAAATTACAGTTATTGCACATGTCGAAGGACCAGCTTGTAGCTCTGATTACAATTGGGCACACGTTGGAGCACTATGCGAACATGGAACTTATGTAGAAGATGAGGATAACTGCTGGGTTCATGCATTTAAAAAGTCCAAAGACCTAAATAGGCCATTCTTAAAGTTCCTACAAGACCATACAAATCTATTACGAATAATAGAAAAACTGCTAGAGAAGTTAGGACTATAATAAAAAAAACTTAAGAATCTTCTATGATAAATTTATCATGGAAGAGTCTTTCTCTTTTTTTTTATATAGCAATATTTAATTATTATGTATTCCATATAATTATTCATAGATAAAACTGGCGGTAAAATAGTAAATGAAAAATATGGCATACAATAAATTATTTTCAATTGCAATAATATTCCTATTTTTTGGAACAACAGCTCTTCCAAATAGCAATGGTTATATCAAGAATTTACCTATTTCTGAATTACCTAAAGAAAAACCAGATATTTTTTCATCAGGAATTTATGACCTACTAATAATTGCCCCTAAAAAATTCTCAAGAGCAATCAATCCACTTGTTGTCCATAAAAACAAATACGGAGTAAAAACAATTCAATTTGATGTAGAGGATGTTTATAAGTATATGTATTGGCAGGGGAGAGATAAAGCTGAGAAAATAAAATATTTTATTAAAAATGCCTATGATTACTGGGGAATAAAATATGTTTTACTTATTGGAGGAAGAAAAAATCAAGGTCCAAAAGAGACATACTGGATTCCGGTAAGATACAGTTATTTGAACAGAAATTATGATAAAATGAAAGAAACAAAATTTCTTTGTGATCTATATTTTGCAGATATCTATGACAATGATGGCGTGTTTTCAAGTTGGGATGATAACAATAATGGTATTTTTGGTGAATGGCCAAATAATGAATCTGCTCTTGATAAACCAGATTTGTATCCTGATATTGCTGTTGGAAGACTTCCTTGCAGAAACAGAATTGAAGTGAGAAGAGTTGTTAAAAAAATAATTAAATATGAGACTGGAAAATGTCCTGATTCTTGGTTTAAAAAAATGATTGTCGTCGCAGGTGATACTTATCCTGATAAAACTGATTATTTTGATGGTGAGTTCTACACTCAACAAGCCCTTGACATCATGAGTGATTTTAAACCTGTAAAAATATGGACATCAGATGGTAGTTTAACAGATCCCAGAGATGTTGTAAAAGAACTTAACAAAGGTTGTGGTTTCATATGGTTATCAGGTCATGGAAATCCAAAATCATGGGCTACTCATCCACCTAATTCATCAGATTGGGTTTATGGTCTTAAAGTATTAAACATACGTTTTTTAATAAATAGAGAAAAATTACCTGTATGTATAACAGGAAGCGGATGCTTTAATAGCATGTTTAATATCAGTTTATTATACTCACCAAGAGTTTACGGCTTACCTATAAAACATTGTTTTAGTTGGGCTCTTGTGATTCAAAAATTCGGTGGGTCTATTGCAACAATAGGTGCAACAGCATTTAGTTATGAGACACCTGATATAAACACAGGCTATGGTGGAATTGAATGGCTTGATCTTCATTTTTTTGAACAGTATAAAGTATTTGGAAAGGATATATTGGGGGAAACTTGGAGCAGTACTATTACATCATTTTTACAAAATTGTCCTATTGATTGGAATGATAATACTGCAACGGGTTCTGCATTGGTTTGTAAAAACGTGGAACAATGGCTTCTTCTTGGGGATCCTAGTTTGAAAATTGGTGGTTATGCTTAGACAATTTTAATTAATAGAATAATGTCAAAAAAAAACAATGATTATATAAAATTTTTTGTAAAATATAATTTTTAGATATGGGCGAAATTATGGTAGAATTTGGGTAAAATAACTTAAAAGGTTTTTCAATATTTTTCAACAATATTTATAGGAGATAAAAAAACATGAAAAAAATACTAATTATAGCAGCAATAGTTACTATTGTTGTAATGGGAGTCGCTGTTTTAGCAGGAAATCATGGTATAAGTCGTGGACCAGCTCCAAATTCTGGTGATTGTATCCCGGATGGTAGTGGATTTGTTTCATTTGATGGACAAGGACCAGGATACGGACCTGGGCCAGCTCCAAATTCAGGTGATGGTATACCTGATGGACCTGGTTGGTGATTAACCAGATATAACACTTAATTTATAATATAAATTGAATCAAAATAATATCAAATTATCTTTTTTTTTATTATTATCAATTTTATAATAGAATACCAGTCGAACTAAATTATGAAGTACAATAGTAAGCTTCAAAAACCAAGAGTGTATTTAAGACCCGCTCAATAAGGGCGGGTAACAAAGTGGCTATGTGGCGGACTGCAGATCCGCATACGAGGGTTCAAATCCCTCTCCGCCCTTTTTCTAATAATAAAAATTTTTAAAAAATTAAAGGCTAAAAATATATTTAAAAAACTGATGAGAAAAATTTTCCTTATTTAAATTCATATCTGAATTGTTATTTTTTATAACATTTAAAAAAAATTTTATTACATATCTTGACACATCTATTATTAACCTTATCTTCTTAAGAATTTAAAATAAAAAAAATAAGTAATTTTTTTCGTGAGCCAAACATGAATGCTATAAAATTCAATAGATTAAAAAATGATATTACGATTTTATTATTTTCTACTGGTAATATGGTTAGATCCACAATTATCTTAATATTTTTTTTAATGTTTTTAATAGTATTATTATCTGGAAAATGTTCTGCTGATATTCTGATTAATGAAGTGATGTATGACCCGGAACTTAACGAAAACTATTACGAATGGATTGAACTTTATAACCCAACAAATAAATCAATTAATCTAATTGGATGGAGTGTTACTGATAACTATGTCATAGATTATTTAGAAAGTGATTTCGAACATGGTAATGGAACAATTATTATGCATCCATTTAGTTATGCTCTTATAACAGACCATGGAACTAAATTTTATGACAACTATTCGACTCCAAATTGCACAATAAAATTATATGTTGATGATTCAGCAATAGGAAATGGCCTAGGTAATGGTGGAGATAAACTTATTTTAAAAAATAATGAAAATAAAATAATTGATACAGTCGAATGGATAGTAAATTATTCAGATATACCAGGTACACCTGCTTTTGCTGTGAAAGAAAATTATACACTTTCTAGAATATCAAATTTTGATAGAAATGATTCAATTTTAGATTTCTATGAAAGTAGCACGCCTACACCGGGTTCTAAAAATATTATTATTGAAGAAGGAAAAACAGAAATTAATTGTAATCAAAGTTATTTTTTAGTTAATAAAAACGAGAATTTAAAAATTATACTAAAAGTTACAAATTTAGGAAGATTCAACGATAATATCACTATTAAAATCTCTAAGATTACAGATGGATGGAAGGCAAAAATTGAAAATCAGATAATTCAACTTGCACCAAACGAATCAATATATGTAAATACAACGATTATTCCATGTAGATATAATTGTTATAATACGGGAAAATTAACATTTATTGCACTTTCAGAAAAAGAAGTAGAATTTTCAGGTGATGTAACTCTAACATTTGAAATTTTTGCACCTGATTTATATATCAAACAAATAAAGGGGTATAATGAGGAGGGTACTGAAACAAGTGTTTACGGTGAAGGACAAATAATAAGAGTTAAATCTTTTTTAAAAAATCAAGGATTGGAAGAAGCAGAAGATGTTGATGTGTCATTTTATTTAGATAATATAAATTCTACTGATTATCTAGGGAGTAAATACTATGATTTAGTAGGAAAATATCAGAAATATCCCTCTATAAAAATTGACACGCATGGTTTTTCAGCAGGAAAACATAAAATTATTGTGATAGCTGATGAAAAGGATATTGTTGATGAATTTAATGAGCAAAACAACCTATTAATCTTTCCTATAGAGATAATTGATACATATCCAGAAAAAGATGCTAGAAATCTATTGATAACGGAAGTTTATTATCACAGCCGGCCAGGACTTTATAACGAATTTATTTCAATTTTTAACCCATCAGAAAAAGATATCGATATATCAGGATGGTACATAACAAATGAACCTCTAGATATAAAAACCGAACAAACAAAGATAATTTTTCCAAATAACATAAAAATTTCTTCAAAATCAAAACTAATTATTTCTGAAAATGCGTCAACATATATTTGGGAAACAGGTAAGAAACCTGATTTTGAATACAACTATAATGCTGATCAATTGATTCCTCAAATGATTTCATCAAAAAAGTTTATAATGAGCAATAGTGGAAAAGCAATATCTTTAAAGGATACTCATAATCATACAATAGACTTCATAATTTATGGGAACACAAGCATTGATTATGATTTTTGGATTGGTCCTTCAATACCCTTTTCAGGGGAGGGAGTTGTTTTAAAAAGAAACAAAAATAAAGATGGTTTTTTTGTTGATACTAATACTTCTGAAGATTGGTTAAATATTAAAAAATATCGTATTGGCCAATCTGATTTTCCTTATGAAAAAATTAACGAAAATGGAGAAATAACAACATATGTATCACCTGATTGCAGTTATAATGCAATAGTAAATGAAATCAGAAAAGCAAATGACTCAATTTATCTAAATATTTATGAATTTACAGACCCGTTTTTATGTGGGGAGCTAATTAAAGCATTGATTAGAGATGTCTCAGTAAAAATATTTCTTGAAGGCTCACCAATAGGTGGTATCTCAGATGAGGAAAAATATATTTTAAATAGAATAGCAAATTATGGAGGAAAAATAAGATTCATTGTAAGCGACAGGCAAAATAAGGTCTATGCAAGATATGCATTTAACCATGGGAAATATCTAATAATTGATAACAAGACACTAATTATAGAAAGCTGCAACTGGGCAAAAACAGGTATACCTAAAGATCCAACCTATGGCAATCGTGAATGGGGGATAATTGTTAGATGCGAAAATATTACAAGATATTTTTTAAATGTCTTTTTTGATGATTGGGATCCAAAAAGATGCGATAGCTACCAATTCGATAATATTAATTTAACTGTTAAACCTGATTTTTTTATTGATAAATCTGTTAATAGAGGATTTTACAATCCACAATTCAAATCTGCAACTATTAAAGATAATTTTACATTCGTTCCTGTCTTATCACCTGATACAAGCTACAAGACAATATATGATATGTTAAATTCAGCTTGTAAAAACATCTATATTCAACAGCTTTATTTCTATAAGGATTGGGAGGATAGAATTAATCCTTTTGTTGATCTTTTAGTAAACAAGTCCAGGCAAGGAATTGATATAAAAGTAATACTAAATTATAATCCAAATTATGATTCAACCAATGAGAAAAACAACCAGACAAAAAAATATCTTGAGAACAACAGTATCGAAGTAAAGTTTATTTATACAAATTGGTCCTATTTTTCAAATGTGCATAATAAAGGGATAATTGTTGATAACAAATCCATTTTAATATCAAGTATTAATTGGAATGAAAACTCTGTAATTAATAATCGTGAGGTAGGAATTATAATTGAAAATTATGATGTTGTAAAATATTATACTGAAGTTTTTTTTTATGATTGGAATTTAAGTTCTCCAAGGTCGCAAAAAAAAGGAATTGATTTAAAAACAAAAAATGAAGATAACAAAAACACTATTTATATAGTAGTTATATTCACCCTCACTTTCGCACTCATTGCACGCGACTGGAGAAAACGGCAATGGCAATATTAGATATATCAACACTAGAAATAGGGACCATAATTGCTATAATTATAATAATCGGCGTTATTGCTTTTGCATATATTAAAAATTTTATGATGACTTATGCTTTAATTATTGCTAATATAGCTGTTTTTATATTCAGTTTGTTATATTTAATCACGCTTCCATATGGGGAATCTTTTAGCTTATTAACATTAAAATTAGGTTTTCAACCAATTTTTTTAACCAAAGATTTCCCCCAAATTTATACCCTTTTTACATCAATGTTTGCTCATGGAGGTTTTTTTCATATTTTTGGAAATATGATTGTTTTATTTTTTGTAGGAATCCCTTTTGAACAAAGAATTGGAATGAAAAAATTTTTGATAATATATTTAATAACTGGTATTTGCGCTACATTAACTCATTCAATAGTAAATATTGGCTCTAATATTCCGTTGGTTGGAGCTTCTGGTGCAATATTTGGAATAATGGGAGCATTTGCATTTTCTTACCCCAGAGACGAAGTTGTGATGCCGATTGGAATTGTCATAATGTTTTTGACAAAAATCAAAGTAATGTATGCAGTGATATTTTTTGCTGCAGTTGAAACTGTCGTTGTTTGGTTAGATGTTCCAGATAGTACAGCTCATTTTGCTCATCTTGGCGGTTTGATTTCTGGATTTATTCTTGCTGCATTAATACTTAAAAAACAAAAGACACATACAAAATTAGGTGAAACTATTTACTATGATTCATTTTCCCAGCCGAGACATAAGGAAATTGACATTGCAAATCTTAGAAAATTTGCTACAACCCAAGAACTAAAAGAGATTTTAAATAAAATTGAAAATGAAACTGTGCCACAAGTAAAAGATGTATGGATTGAACATTTTTTTGAAAAAGCGATATGTCCAAAATGTAACAATCCCTTATATCATTTTGAAGGAAAAATCTGGTGTGAACATTGTGGTTTTAGAACAAATTATTAAAAAGTAGGAAGTGAAAGACCCATTAATTTTCCATATATCAAAAAACTTGAAATAATATATCCTGCTATTGCCCCTCCTCCAAGACAAGGAAGCCCTGCTTGTGGTCTCCCTTTTATTACAAATATCATTAGGATCGTAAATCCAATTAGAGTTCCGATCATTACAGAAATTGCAATTGGTAGACCGTTTTCTATGAAACGAAATGATGCTGCAACAAGAATTCCTGGCATAACGATATCTCCAAGTCCCATAAAAAATGCATCTCGCTCCTCTCCTTCTTTAATTTGATTTTTTAATCGTCTTGTTTCTTTTATCAAGGAATATTTTCTAATCTTTGGAATTACTAATAAAACAGGCAACTTAAGATCCATAACAGTATCAGCAAGGTCTATCATATGTTTGGTTTTATAAACAGATATTGCATCATATATAGCAAGACCAATCAGTAATAATATCACTAGAAAAATTCCTAATGAAATGCCAAAAATCGCAATTGCACCAGCACCAATTATTATTCCACTTAAGTCAATTACATACCACTCAGGATATTTATAAAGAGCAATAACTAGAACAATTGCTAGAATTGCTGAAAGAAGCATAGTAATATGCCATGGTAAAAATATTTGAAATATTGGTCTTAACACCCAAAAGGTTGTATAACCCATAGCACCAAGTATAATAAATTGAATTAGCTGTTTTTTCCAAAATTTAGCTATTAGTAGTATAACTGCCGTTAGAACAAGCAATATGACAAATATTAAAACCAAGTTTAAAGGATCATCAGTTTCTTCAAAAGCTTGCATACCAGCTGATTCAAACGGCCAGACTAAAAGTAAAGCAAATAGGTGAATAATAACAAATAGACTTCCCATTAATATTATCGGAAAAAGTTCATGAAATTTGTTTTTCTTTTTATTCATTGTTTTTGAGGGAATAAAATCTAACTATTTATATGGTTTGATTTCTTCAAAAAAACAGTTGATAACCAAAAAAGGAGTACCAAATAAAAATTGAGTAAAGAGCCAACATAAAAACTCCCTCTAACCTGGTAATTTTTTGTCCAGTGTATAAAATTGGAAACATTATAAGTGTAACTAAACAAAGGATCAAAATATGCACAATTGATTCAGGCCTATTTGCTTGCAGGGGAATAAACAGAGCTGCCACCCCAATTATCATTAATATATTGAAAACATTAGACCCAAGAACATTACCTACAGCAATATCTGATTCTTTCTTATAAGCTGCAACTGATGATACAACTAATTCTGGAAGAGAAGTTCCGACTGCAACCATTGAAATCGCTATTACAAAAGTTGGAACATTTAGATAATCTGCAATGCATACCGCAGATTCAATTAAAAACCATGCACCAATGATAACACCAATAATTCCAATAATTATAAGAATCAAATTTTTTGCTGTACTTCCATTTTTAATTTTTTCAGAGTTATTTCTTTCTTTTCTTGCACAAGAAATGAAGAAATAAATAAATAAAAAAAATGATATTAAAAATATTATTCCTCCGACCAAATGATATTTATCTAAAAAACCAATATATGAGATAAATAAAAGAAATAATGTTGCTCCAAGCAAAATTGGAGCTTCTCGTCTAATTATTTTCTTTTGTATTTTTATAGGTCTAATAATTGTAGCTATCCCAAGGACAAGCAAGAGGTTAGCTACGCATGACCCAATAACATTTCCAAGGGAAATATCTGAATTATTCTGAAACGCAGCACCTACTGATATTGCAAACTCTGGTGCTGATGTACCAAATCCAACAAGCAATACTGATATAATTAAAGTAGAAACACCTAATTGGGCAGCAGTTTTTGATGTTCCTTCCACAAGCATATCTGAACACCTCCAAAGAATAACTACTCCGATAATGAATGCTGGAATTGCAAGTTCAATAGATATCATAGGCGGCGTGTAATCAAAGTGGCTATTTATATAATTGGGTAAAACAAAACTATTTGAATAAATTGAGATTAAGATTTTTGATTTATAATGCATAAAGGAAGATTAACATTCATTGGACTAGGCCTTTATGATGAAAAAGATATATCTTTGAAAGGTCTTGAAGAAATCAAAAGATGTGATAAAGTTTATGCAGAATTCTATACTGCAAAACTAACAGGAACCAATATAAAAAAGTTAGAAGAGGCATTTGGTAAACCTATCGAGATTTTATCTAGAGTTGAAACTGAAAAAGGAAAAAAAATATTAGATTCCGCTGTAAATAAAAAAGTGGTTTTTTTAACAGCTGGAGACCCGATGACTGCAACAACCCATGTTGATTTAAGATTAAGGGCAATAAAAAAAGGTATTAAAACAAAAGTTATACATGGCAGTAGCATAATAACAGCAGTTGCAGGTATTCTTGGTCTACAGAATTATAAATTTGGTAGAACCACAACACTTGCATATCCTGAAAAAAATTATTTTCCAACTAGTCCATATGATATAATTAAAAAAAACAAAGAGATGGGATTACACACGTTAGTTCTTCTGGATATTCAAGAAGACCAAAATAGATATATGAGTGCAAATGAGGGAATAAATCTTCTTTTAAAAATGGAGGAAAAACACAGAGCAAAAATATTCAATAAAAATAGTATTTTATGTGTTGTGGCTCGTGCTGGTTCAGATGACCCAGTTATTATTTCTGGACCGATTAGTGAAATGATCAATAAAGATTATGGTCCTCCCCTTCATAGTTTGGTAATACCAGGTAAACTTCATTTTATGGAGATAGAAGCATTACAAACACTTGCACAACTACCTGCACAACAGGTTAGAAAATTACAAAAACTATAATAACTATAGCCTGTATTCTTCGACCAGTTGGGGATATGTGATGCAACAAAAAGATGGAATAGTTGGTTATATTTACGGAGATGTAGGTTCAACTGAATTTAATTTCATTGTTAACGAGCAGAATTTAAGGAAGTTTGATTATATTTTTGCTCCTCATAAAGAAGGAAATATTCTTGCTCAAGTAATGGACATCAAACAACATTCTGATCTTAGGTTTGAGGATGCAACTGGCCTTATCAGTAACCAAGAAATTCCTACAATTAAAGCAAGTCTTTCTGCATTTGCAGACGTTATTGGATACAGAGATAAAAAAGGGCTTTTACAGTCTCCTCGTTCCCCATTTAACGCAGGAACTGGTATAATGCATGCAGAAGAAAATCTAATAAGACATGTTCTTGGATTAAGTTCATCTAAAGAAAACGGTGCATATATTGGTCTTTTGAAAGGTCACAATCTTCGTGTTTATTTAAATGTTGATGCACTGGTACAAAAACATATCTGTATTCTTGCAAAAACAGGTGGAGGAAAAAGCTATGCCTGTGGAGTTTTGATCGAGGAGCTCTTAAAACATAAAATTCCAATGGTAATAATAGATACTCATGGAGAATACCATTCTTTAACAGAGCCTAACAAAAGCAGAAAAGACCAGAAAAACATGGAACGTTTTGGTATCAAAAAATGTGGCTATTCCAACCAAATAAATGAATATTCACCAGTTGGACAAAGAGGAAATATTAAACATATAACATTGAATGGAATAAATCTTGAAGCACGTGAGATTATCGATCTTCTCTCTGCAAAACTTTCTGGTCCTCAGATAGGTGTATTATATCAAGCAATTAAAGAAATAAAAGAATATAAAAAGATGTGGACTTTAAGAGATATTATTGATGCAGTCAACCGAAGTAAAAGTAACGCTCGCTGGAATGTTATAGCTTCTCTTGAATCACTTGATTCGATTGGCGTATTTTCTGAAAATGGAACTCCCACAAACGAACTTGTAACTAAGGGCAAATGTTCAACAATTAATATGAAAGGTGTTCCACCCGATGTTCAAGATGTTGTTGTTGCCCGTCTTACTAAAGAGCTTTTTGATGACAGAAAATCAGGTAAGATTCAGCCATTTTTACTAATAGTTGAGGAGGCTCATAATTATTGTCCTGAGAGAGGATTTGGCAATGCAGTTTCCTCAAACATACTCAGAACAGTAGCTTCTGAAGGTAGAAAATTTGGTATGGGAATTTGCATTGTTAGTCAACGTCCTGCAAAGGTAGATAAAAACATTATTTCACAATGCAATACAAATATCATATTAAAAGTTACAAATCCTAATGATCTAAAAGCAATCATCCAATCTGTAGAAGGTTTAACAACACAAACCTGTGATGAAATACAACGTTTACCAATTGGTGTTGCTCTAATATCAGGTGCAGGTCTTCAAATGCCTGTAATGGCAGAGATACGAACTCGTGAGACAAACCATGGAGGAAAATCTGTTGGAATTTCAAAACCAGGCGGTGGTGAAGAGGAAATCTATAAACCAATAAAAATGTCAGCCCCCCCGCCCCAACCAAAGATTGAAACTCCGTTACCAACACCAGTTAAAAAAGAACGTTCTAATCTAACAGATAAAGCAAGTGATGTTGCACGAGTAGCAAATAGACTTGGTTGGGTAACAACAGAAAATCCCGATGAAGCAATAAAGATTCTTTCAAAAGAAGCAGAGAAGATGAATGAAAATGTTTACAAATATCTAGAATCACTTGCCAAACTTGGTAAAAACTTTTGTTTTATTCAAAGTCCCAAATGTATAAACTGCCCAATGAACAAGAGCTGTAAATTTCGAACAACACAAGGAAGTGGGAAAAAAGGATTTTTTAGAAGATAAAGATATATGAAAAATAATGCTTGTATTGTTGGTTTCTTTCTGGTTTTGATTACTTTAATTTTATGTGGATGTCAAGATTTATTTATAGATGATGGGAAAACAATTTATCAATCACATGCAACAAAAATTAGTTACACACTATCTTATGGATATAAGATAAATTGTTCTAACACTGGCAGATACAAAATACATTACAACTGTGATCTACCGGAAGTATTGAAAGGCCAAATACTTTCAACAGAGGCAAATAACGATGAGTTTGAGGAAAAAACTATTGTAACAAATAATATTATTTACGTATGGGATATTAATAGTTTTTTAACTAAAAATTACGATCTTGGTGTTACAACAAGTGTTGAAGCTGAAAGTTATATCGGTTCTGATTTAAATGGGGAAAATGCTTTATCTATTCAAGAGATAAAAGACAAATATCAAACTTATATCAAACAATATTGCCAAGCCCAAGCAAATGATACAACTATTTATATTGATCCCAATAATCCTAGTATAAAAGCAATAGCTTCAAATCTTTTAAATGCTGCTGGAACAAACAATTCTTTTTTAGTAACAATGAAGATTTTTAAATGGCTGAAAGAAAACACATTTTATCAGGTTCATATTAAAAACAACAATCCACAACCAGTATCAGTTACATTACAGAATAAAACCGGTGATTGCGATGATCTTTCATTTTTATATATATCCCTATGTAGGTCAATTGGGATACCTTCAAGGTTTATTAGAGGATTTTTAATTGAAGAAAACAATGCTATACCTCATGCATGGGTCGAGGTTTTTGTAGGTCCAAACATTGGAATTAATGGATGGATTCCAGTTGAATGTGCCGGTGTATCAAGCGATGTTGAAACAGAGATATATCAAAATTTTGGATTAGAAAGCGTCGATCATCTTAGATTATTCAAGGATGATGGAAGTAATGAATCTCTAAATATTTCCCTATCAGGCATATCTTATATTACATATGGTGATAGGAAAATTGATGCGAGCTCTTTTGCAGATGTCTCAAACTATGTTGTTCTTGGCTCAAATGAGTTATTAATTGATGAGAAAGGTAATAGAAGATATATTTGATTCTTCATTATTATTTTTGGCATTTATTTAAGGAAAAAAGTTTAGATATCTTTATAGGATTTATTAGATAAATAAATCCTCAACATAAGCCTTTAAATATTAAAAGCGCATACAGCGTTACTCTTATCTAACAGGTGAAACATGGGTAAAGGTATAAATGCTGCAAGAAAATTAAAAAAACAAAGAAAAAAACAACACTGGAATGATAGGCATTATAAAAAAAGAGTTTTACACTTAAAAGAAAAAGCAGATCCGCTTGAGGGTACAGCTCAAGCCAGAGGAATTGTTATAGAAAAAGTTGGAATAGAGGCAAAACAACCAAACTCTGCTATTAGAAAATGTGTAAAGGTTCAATTAATAAAAAATGGTAGACAAATTACTGCATTTGCACCAGGTAACAATGCAATCAGTTTTATAGATGAGCATGATGAAGTAATGGTAGAAGGAATCGGTGGTAGGATGGGTAGAAGTTATGGTGATATTCCTGGCGTCCGATTCAAAGTAATTAAGGTTAATGATGTTTCACTCCAAGAAATGATTAAGGGTAAAATTGAGAAACCAATGAGACGATAAACATGACTACTAAAAAAATTGAAGATTCTAAGAATTACTTCTTCCCTGTGCTTTCAAAATATGACATGAAAAGTGTAAAAATTGAGGATAAGGGACTTGAGAAATATATCAACCTAGATACAATAAATATCTATAATGGCGGTATTTTTTCAAATAGATTGTTTGGGAAATCTAAAATACCATTGATTGAGCGTTTAATCAACAATATAATGAGAACCGAACATTACAATGGTAAAAAGATTAAAGCTTATAAAATTGTAAATTTAACTTTAGAAATCATTGATAAAAAAACAAAAACAAATCCATTACAAGTTTTGATTAATGCAATTGAAAATTCTGCTCCTAAGGAAGAAACAACTAGATTGCGTTTTGGAGGAATATCAGTTCCAAAGGCAGTTGATGTAGCACCTCAGAGACGCTTAGATATTGCCCTTCGCAATATATCGCTTGGTTCAGTTAACGCAAGTCATAAGAATAAAAAAAGTATGGAGGCTTGTCTTGCCGATGAAATTATCAAAGCATCAAAAAATGATGTAGCTTCTTTTGCTGTAGCAAAGAAAAATGATATTGAGCGTGTTGCGAAATCAGCTCGTTAAAAAATATTAGAATTTATTAAGATAATATAAAAGGTGTATAGTATGGGTAAGAAAGAAGATAACATCAAAAAAGCAAAAAATTTGATGAATAAATTAGATTATATTAGAAATATTGGAATTGCTGCACATATTGACCATGGTAAGACCACTCTTTCTGACAATCTTTTAGCAGGTTGTGGAATGATGAGCGAGGATCTTGCAGGAAAACAACTTGTTCTTGATTATGATGAACAAGAACAAGCCAGAGGCATTACAATTAATACAGCTTCAGCTTCAATGGTGCATGAATTCGAAGGCAGTGAATATCTTGTCAATTTATTAGATACTCCTGGTCATGTTGACTTCGGTGGTGATGTTACCCGTGCTATGCGTGCTGTTGACGGATGTATTGTTGTTGTATGTGCTGTAGAAGGAGCTATGCCTCAAACAGAAACAGTTATTCGACAAGCCCTTCGTGAAAAAGTAAAACCAATTTTATTTATCAACAAGGTTGATAGATTAATCAATGAACTACGTGTGACACCTGAAGAGATGCAGCAGCGTTTTATTAAAATAATATCAAAATTTAATGAACTTTTAAATAGGACAGTTCCTGAGGAATTCAGAAATAAATGGAACGTAAAGGTAGAAAATGGTAGTGTTGCGTTTGGTTCTGCTTTTTATAATTGGGCTATTTCAGCTCCATACATGCAAAAATCAGGCCTCAGCTTTAAAGATATCTATGATTATTGTAATAACAATAAACAAAAGGAGCTTTCAAAAAAAACACCTATACATGAAGTGTTACTAGATATGGTCGTTGACCATCTCCCCTCACCAGATATCGCACAGAAATATAGGATACCACACATATGGCGTGGTGATATCGAAAGTGAACTTGGTAAAAGCATGATTTCAACAAACGAAAATGGCCCATTAGCTTTAATGATTACAAAAATTATTATTGATCCTCATGCAGGGGAAGTAGCCGTTGGACGTATGTACAGTGGGAAAATTGAGCGTGGACAAGAGGTTTACGTTGCAGGGATGCCGAAATTAAATCGCGTACAACAAGTAAATGTTATGGTTGGGTCAGATAGAATTCCTGTTGAATATGTAAGTGCAGGAAATATAGTTGCAGCAACTGGTATCAGAGATGCAATCGCAGGTAGTACTGTTACAGGTGATCCTGAAGCAGAGCCATTTGAAAGAATCGTTCATATCTCAGAACCAGTTGTAACAGTTGCAGTTGAAGCAAAAAATATGAAAGATCTCCCAAAATTAATCGAAGTGCTTCGTATGGTTTCAAAGGCAGACCCAAGTATTCAAGTTGATATAAATCAAGAGACCGGAGAAAATCTTATGTCAGGTATGGGAGAGCTACATCTTGAAATCACTGAGTATAGAATTAGAAATGAACATAAGGTCGACATCGTATGTTCAGAGCCAATTGTTGTTTACAGAGAATCTGTAGCAAAGAAAAGTTCTACTAAATTTGAAGGAAAATCACCAAATAAACATAATCGTTTCTATATAGAAGTTGAACCTTTACCGGAAAAATTGGTAAAAGCCCTTTATAATAATGAGATCCCAAATAACGTTAAAAAATTCAAAAAGGAAGTAGCAAAGATTTTACAAGACCTTGGAATGGACAAGGAAGTAGCAAAAGGAGCATTTGCTGTACATGGATTAAATATTGCAACAGATGTTACAAAAGGTATTCAACATCTTTTTGAAACCCGAGAGCTAATTAAAGAGGCATTTGATGAAGTAATGAAGAGCGGTCCAATAGCAGATGAACCTTGTCAAGGGATTTTAGTAAAACTAGTAGATGCTAAACTTCACGAAGATGCCATACACAGAGGACCTGCCCAGGTAATACCAGCTGTTCGAAATGCAATATATGGCGCTATAACCATTTCTGATCCAGTAATTCTTGAACCTATGCAGAAAGTTTTTATTAGCACACCACAGGACCTAATGGGTGATGCATCAAGAGAATTAAATCAAAGAAGGGCAGTGGTCCGAGATATGACCACCGAGCAAGATATGGTAAACATCGATGCAAAGGCACCTGTTGCAGAAATGTTTGGATTTGCATCAGCAATAAGATCTGCAACTGGTGGAAGGGTGCTTTGGAATACCGAAAACCTAGGTTTTGAGCCTTTGCCAAGACAACTACAGACAGAAGTAGTAAAACAAGTCAGAGAAAGAAAGGGACTTAAGCCTGAGCCATATCCAGCCAGTTACTATATGGATTAAAACATCTTATTTTATTCTCATCCAAAGGTCAAAACCCTCTCGCGGGAACAACAATCGTGTACTGTTTAGTTTAAATGTACCAATAACAACATTTCCAGAACCAGCAGGATATTCAATAATTGACCTTGCCCCTTCATTTATTAAATTACCAAAACCGCTCTGTTTTTCATTATTACCATCTTTAACTATGGGTTCCCACTGAAAACCATTAAAACACCAGACTTCACAACCTGATGAAATCGGTTCCATAAGATTCACTAATTTTCCATTTGCTGTACCAATCCAGAGTTTATTATCAGAAGTGACTGTCATAGACCATGCATATTTATTAAGAGGATTTCCAAAACCATCATATTCAATATCAGTAAATTTTGCACCTGGAACCTCGTCACTAATCACAGGTGTCCATTTTACCCCATCATATTTCCAGATTTCAAAACCTTTATCAAGTAAAAGATTGGCAGCAGTCCCAACATATAATTCATCATTGTATACAGCCATTGTTCTTATACCATAATTTTCTTTTTCACCAAAGCCGTCACCATTTGGAAGATCTACTTTTTCCCAAGTTATACCATCTTTTGTACGCCAGAGCTGGCAGCCCATACCTAGATTACCTTTAAATTTATCAAGAGAATTAAATGTACCAGCATATAAATAATCTTTATAGACCTCCATTCTCCAGCAGTAAGTATTTGTCACTCCAGATTTTTTATCAATATCTGACATGAATGGTTTGAATCCATGGTCAACAACCTTTTTCCAATGTAAACCATCCTGAGTTCTCCAGATCTCACAACCACCTTTTTGACTAAAATCCCAATTCATAGTACCAGTGTAAAGATAACCATTAAACTCAATAAAATCAAATATACCTATATTATCAGGATTACCAAAACCTCCATTTGTATAGGGGGCGATATGTCCAACAACTTGTTCCCAAGTTGTACCATTAAAGCGCCAAATCTCACCACCATTTCTTTTACCATTTTCAGTTTTTCCCAGTGGAGTGCTCCATGTTCCCACGTACAATTTATCTTTAAATTCTATCATGGTTCCTGCAAGACAATTATATGTATAATTAAAACCTGAATTCATACCTGTTATCGAGTTCTCTCCAACAACTTGTGTTAATGAATCAGTTGTGTAATTATATTTCCAAATTTCACAACCATCACTTGCAGATACGACTAAGTCAAAAAAGCTTTTTACAGTCTTAGGTTTTAATAGATGTTTAAACTGAAATAATAATTTTAAATGACCATTATATTGTAAAATCTTTGGCAAAATATTCGGTAACATCTTTAGTATTATATCTGCATACTCTGGGTAGCGGTCATAAATAATTTTTGGAAGTTTTGTATTTTGCGTCCCAATGTATAGTTCTTCGTTATAAATTGCAATACCCCTAGATGCCAAATTAGTAGCCTTTTCAAATCCATCACCAGTGATTTGCTTCCAATATGAACCATCGGATTCATTTAACCCTATCTGATAATTTATAGCCTGCACATTATCTTCCATTGAAGTTTCAGCGTTAACATTAAAATTATACAGAATGAAAAGAATAGTAAAAATAATACAAAAAATTGTCTTTGATTCAATTTTTTTTATCATATTGTATTTCCTTCCCTAAAATATTATAATTTATGTTAATTTTGCTCTTTATTATATAAATCAGGCTTTAGTAAATCAATATTTATAAACTTTGTGTAAGAGTATTTTGAACTATAAATAAAGAATATGAAATTCAATATCATTATTTTGACAAAGATCAAAGGTTCAAATATTTCAATAGAAAATTTGAAATAATACTAGTTGAAAAAAAGTCTCTTAAACGTAACTATGTTATGCATATGGACAATGCAGATTACCGACAAATGATGCCGCATGTCTATAAAGCATCAACCGGTAAAAAGAAATATGATTTTGGTGTAACGACATTAAACTGGAACGATATAAAAACAAAATTTACCGATTATATAGTTGCAGAACTAGGGGAAAAAAATAGAGAAAATATCAAAAAGGCCATTGGAAAGCTGTCTTCCCCAAAGGTTTAGTATTCAGTAATTTTATATTTTCCATGAACTGGTTCATATATTTGTCCATTTCGCTTGAGTCTTTCCAGTGCATCTTCAACTTTACTAGACTCAATACCTTCGATTTCACATTCCCTGATGACATCTCCACGAACAGCATTTCCATCTTTTGCTTCATTACTAAGTCTTTGAATTATATCAATAATTGTACGCATCCTATCATGCTGACTATGGCTGATGCCAGTTGCAATTATATCAATATCAAATTTACCGGTCTCTCTATCCATACCTACTCTTCTTAGATATTGATCTATTATGTAAATTGCTTTTTTTGCATCATCAACTGTAACTTCCTGAGAAAGTCTAAGTCTTGCACTTGCTTCAGAAAGTCTTACAAATGCCTCAAGCTGCCTTGGAGTAAATGTTACTGCTTCCTCAGATGAACTTCTAAAATCAACATAGTATCCCTTCAATATTTCCATAGCTTCATCAGTCATAACAGGATAGATATTCCTTTTTGCATATGCTACATATTTACGAAGAAACTCAGGTGTAAAAACTGGCATAACAATTCTCATTAAACTTTCTTGCTCATTTTTTGAATATTTAGATTTTTTTATCTTTGAAATTTGCTCAGATACCTCTCCAGCTTTATGTGTTTGTAAAATATGTGTTGCAAGGTCAGTATCTCTCTCTCGATTAGGTTTGTCAATTATTGAAAAAATTAAATCAAAACGTGACAGCAGAGCTGGAGGCATATTGATTTGTTCATGAATTGGTAAGAATTCATCAAATCTCCCAAGCTTTGGATTAGCAGCTGCTAAAAGGGCACATCTGGATTTCAAGGTTGCATTAATACCTGCTTTTGCAACTGAAATTTCCTGCTGTTCCATAGCCTGATGAATAGAACTTCTATCTGCTTCATCCATTTTATCAATCTCGTCAATACAGGCTACACCCATATCTGCAAGAACCAAGGCTCCTGCTTCAAGTGTCCATTGACCATCAGCAAACTCATCTCTGACAGCTGCTGCTGTAAGACCTGCAGCTGATGATGCCTTTCCAGATGCATAAATACTTCTTGGAGCAAGTTTAGACATATAAGATAGCATCTGAGATTTTGCAGTACCAGGGTCACCTACAAATAATGTATGAATATCACCTCTGATACGAGTCCCATCAGGCATCTCTTTTGCAAGACCTCCAAATAATTGCAATATCATAGCCTCTTTTTCAATGTTCAATCCAAATATTGTTGGTGAAATACTCTTTCTCATTTTTTCATATAATTCAGGGTCTTTACTGATCTTTATGATTTCTTTTTCATCTTCAGCGGTGACCTCCACTTCTTCAAATGCCAGCTGTTGACTTTCTATACTTACTGCATCCATTGATTTATCAAACGATGTTAGACGAAAAGTTCCTCTTCTTCTCTGAGAGGAATGAAGTATTCCATTAACAATTACTCTATCACCAGGTGCAATCTCACCTACAAGATCATCCTCAAGATAAACACCAATTCTTTCAGGCTGAGCACCCCCCCGAAGACCTTCTGGATTTTCCTGGATTTCAATTTTTTGAGAATCAATAAATGAAGAAAGACTTGATAGCAGCTTAAATGAGGAAATCCTGCCACACCCTCCCTGATCCTCATAACATTCAGAGGGTTCCTTGAGAATATCCTCATCCTGTTCTATTTTCATAACTGCCCCACATTTTTGACACTGGAAAGCACCAACTTGAAGTTTTGGACGAACCTCGGTTCTTTTTTTAACTAGTCCATCAACAGCAGCTAGCTTTCCTAAATGATTTGCACGAATCTTTCTGATTAAAATTCTATTTGTATCAGGAAGATTTAGAACTCTAAAATGAAGCAGAAGCTTATTTTCAGATGCAACATCGATGTTTTTCAGTGCCTCTTCAGCATTATAAAATGCCTTATAAGGTTGTTCTATCAGCAGTTCAGCGAGTTTGGAGTCAACCTTATCAATATCCCAATAATCAACATATAAACTTCGTTTTTCAGGGTATTCAAGGGCAACATTTTCTATTTCTGACTTACATTGTTCTTCAAGAAATTTTTGCCATTTTGCTACTAAACTCTCATCCTTAAGCAGTTTTACCATTTGAATTCCCCCAAATTTGGAAATGTGAAATACATGCTTTGTTTAATAAATTTTTAGCGGGCGTAGAAAGTCCTTGAGTGGGTGCACGTTTCACCTAATGATTCCCCATCTGCATTCTTGACCCCGTTAACCCTTTGAGCACCAGCAGTCTGCGGTAAGGCTGCTCACTTCCGTGCCTCACCCGGTTCCCGCAACCAAGATATACACATGACCCTCCGGTCACACGTATTACCACCTCTGATCCCATAGGACAAGGTTTCATCGTCAACAAATGGATCAATAAATGCTCGTTACATCGCCTCTTGGTTTCGACCCCGGCATAAAGGCGATTTCCGGTTACAGGGAACGCCT
>SMTZ1_10001071_pt1 | contig 27167 bp, 25 predicted proteins | sample DeeMarSWOR136_30_FD_25667 | JGI IMG/M metagenome (IMG submission 25667)
GTTACTGTGGTTCCGTATGGGTAGGTTGGTCCTGTTGGGCTGGCTTGTATAGTACCGCTGCCTGTTCCGCTTGTTGTGAGTGTTAGTGTGTATTGGTTTAGTGTGAATTGTGCGTTTACGTTTTTGTTTCCATTCATAACAAGGGTTTGTGGTGTGGTTGTGCCTGTTAAATCTCCGCTGAAACCTGCAAAAGTGGATCCAACACTGGCATTTGCCCATATGGTTACTGTGGTTCCGTATGGGTAGGTTGGTCCTGTTGGGCTGGCTTGTATAGTACCGCTGCCTGTTCCGCTTGTTGTGAGTGTTAGTGTGTATTTTTTATTTTTAGTCATAGTTATGTTCATGGGGTTAGTATTGCCTGTTAGGTCTCCACTCCAGTGGTTAAAACTCCATCCTGCGTCTGGTATTGCTGTAAGTTTTACCACAGTTCCATAAAAATACTTATTTTGATTTGGGATTTTATTTACAGTTCCGTTTCCTTGTATATATATTGTTAATGTAAAATAGGTAAATTCAGATTTATTAATCATATTTATAAAATTTTCAAGTTTTTCATTATTTATACTTAAAAGGTGTGAATTAACTGATGGTATAATAACCGTAAAAATTAGAGCGAATGTAATTACAGTAACAACAGCATTTTTAAAAACATTATTTCTTTTTAACTTATTATATGTCTTCATGTGAATACCTCCCTATCGTATTAAACTTGATATAACAATACTAATATATATAAATATTTCTGAAAATAAATTAATTTACGATATATAACAACAATTATTTATATAAATATATATTAATTATTTTAAAATTCCAGGTATCAATAAGTTCATATTTAATATTTAAAAAAAATAATATATTAGAATAGTAATGAATATAAAGAATTTTTTAATTCTTTTATTTAATTCTAACAATATAAAAAATAATATTTTTTAAATTTTTACATTTCTAATGCATTAATATTTCCTTTTGCACCAATATAAACAACATCATTATAAACAGCTGAATTAGAAAGAATAGGTGTTGTTAGATAATTATAGACGTCATTATTAATAGTAAAACCAGGAGCAAAAAACCAAGTAAAATCACCATTTGTTTTATTTAGTGCGTAAAATCTTCCATCATCACAACCAAAAAACACATGTTCTTCATAAACAACAGGGTTTGAATGTATAGCTGCTTTGCAGGTGAAAAACCATATAATATTTCCACTGTCTTTATTTAAGGCATAAAAATTATTATCATGTGAACCAAAAAAAACCATTTCATCAGAAATAACTGGTGTAGTTTCAACTCCCCAACCTGTTTCATACTTCCATTTTAAACCACCGTTAGTACTGTTTAAAGCATAAAAAAAGTTATCCCAGGAACCAAAATAAACTGTTTCATCATAAATATATGGTCTTGAAGTAATAATACCATTGGTTTCAAAAAACCAAAGTTGATCTCCAGAGTTTGTATCAATTGCATAACATTTTTTTCCTGAATTAATAAACAATGAGTTATTTTCAGGCTCTGAAATATAAATTTCATCGGTTAAATTTATCTGCCAAATTAAATCCTCTGAGTTTATATCAAGAGCATAAACATTTCCTTTTTCGTTACCAACAACAACTTTTCCATCAACTATAACTGGTTTAGATAGTATCTTACCAAATGTTCTTTCACTAATATCTGTTGTATTTAAATCTATAATTTTTAAACCTTCTTTTGTTCCTACATATAATTTATTTCCATAAAATGTAGGGGTTGTTGGATTCTTTCCAACTGTTAAATTCCATAAAAAAGTTCCATTGTCAGAATTTAATGCGATTATTTCACCCGTTGATGTGGATGAATACAAAACATCATCAACAATTATACTTGATGAACTAAATGTATTTTGATTATCACTTGTGTTATAAGACCATATTATATTGCTTTCATTGCCTACAATTAGTTTTTTATCTAATAAAATAAAATCTTCTTTTTCAGGTAATCCAAAAAATCTAACCCATCCTGCAGGTGGTACTTCTATGATTTTTACATTTTTATTACTGACATCATGAATATTTCTTAAACTTCCAGCAGGGTTTCCGATAAAAACCCATAGCCCATTATTTTCTAATAGGTGGGAATCAGTCATTTTACAATCAGGCGACCAAGCAACAATGGGTTTTACCGACATAATTTCTTTTACAACATCAATATCTATATTTCCATAATACTTGTTGCCTAGTTCCTCATATTTTATGTCTCTTGCAGCAGGAATATATCTTAGTGTGAAATACATATAGTTTTTAGATTTTAAAAAAATCTTTGAAAACATTTGTTTTAAATACTCTTGAAAATGAAATTTTTCTAACCTAACACGTAAATTAAATGGATTATTTGCTGACCAATGAAAACCATTTGAAGTTTTATTAAACCAGGAGTTACGATAGCCAAGTTCAAAACGTGCTATTTCACCAGTTTTTGCATCACCTATTAGCCATACAGCATTCATGCAACCATCATTTCTATACTTTAAAATCTTCATTACATCTTCTATACTATTTCCATATTGTATTGCTGTTCTTGCTCTAATTGCTAAGGGTAGGCCTCTGTAATCCCAAAGTCCTTGTTGACAAGTTGTTTCAAGTAAAACAATACCTGCATCGTTCTGATAATAGTCATGATCGCTCCAGATATAACTTGGTGCAGAAGCCATAATAACTCTGTTGCCTTGTGAAGGATTTATGTCAAGAATTATATTCCATCTAAATGTTATATAATAAGACCACCACCACATAAAAGCTTGGTCACTACTCCACATTGAATTAGTAAAAACTAGTCTACCTTCTGTTGTTGCATTACCTGTTGCAGTAAAACCATTACATTTGTGATTACCTGATGGATAATAAAAATCAGATACAAAATCAGCAGCATTCATTTCTGATAAAGAGGGTTCAACCTCTAAAAGATTCTTGAAAAAAGTTAAAAGTGGATGTATACCTCTTCTAAATTTTTCTTGGGTTATTTTGGATAAAAATTCATACATTTCATTACATGTTAGAATATCCTTATAGGTAACTTCTCTACCAAAAATTTTGCTTCCTTTAAGATTTACTCCATCAGCAATTCCTTGTATCTCATTTTTATACTCTGGATAATCCTCGTATTTATCTTTATAAAATTTATATGAATATTTTGTACAGAAACTCCACCATCTCTCAGCTATTTTATCATATTTTTCTTCAGATACAATTTTGTTAAGCCTAATAATTGTTGGATGTAAATGGATCATATTACTCCAACGGTTAATCAAATCAACTATTTCTTCTGAAAGTAAATATCCATGTTGAACTCCTCGATCATATGGTTCTCCTTCTATGTAAAGATAAATCCAACCCTGGATATTATATTTGTATCCATTTCCATATTGTCTAACATAATCTGTTGTTTCAACCTCCTTGTTTCCAGTTACTATAATAAAATTTTGGAAAATAGTAAATATTAAGATTAATACAAGCAAAATAGATAAAAATTTTCTCATAAATAATAATATAGATTATTATTATATAAAAGTTTATGTTTAAATTTTAAATTATAGATATTAATTAAAATAAGATTAAAAATAATCATAATTTATACAATTAAACTTCTTACTTTAAATGGAAAATATATCGAGTTGGAATCCTTTTTTTCTTACCAGTCCAATAACCACATTTTTTACAATTTAATTCTATAGTTACTTCTCCGCCCCATATTGTTAGGTTCTTAACACGGTGTAAATCACTTTTACAAACAGGGCATTTAAACATTAGTTTCTTTGGATCACCCTCACGAGTGTGTATTTCAAGTTTAACAAAACTACTATTTAAAGCTATATTTCTGAGTCTACTACAAGTAATACCAAATTTTTTTTTCTTAGTATTTAACTCCTTTTCAACAAGTTTTTTCAATTTATTTTGCGAGTTTACCGTTCTAAATTTTTTTAAAACCTTTTTAATAACAGACTCAATTCGATCATCGGATGATATATGATAACTCATAACAAAAATGAAATAATTATGTCTTACTTAAACTCTTTTAATTCTGGATAGTCTTTAGTAGATCCGTTCTGGTTATAATACCAACAAGTTTTCCAAATTCTATTAATGGAAGAGCTCCCATGTTATTTTTTAACATTATTATAGCCGCATCTTTTGCAGTCATATTTGGTTCAGTCCATATAACCGGTATTCTCATTACATCTCCAACAAGTAGTTCATCAAGTTGATGTTTCTGTCTACCAAGGGGGAAAGAACCTTTTAAATCAGCAAGAGCAAAAGCTATTTCGTTATCAGAAATAATTCCAACAAGCTTACCTTGATCAACAACCGGTAATCTTGCTAAGCTTTGGTCAATTATAATTCTTCTAGCATGAATGACTCTATCATCAGAAGAAACAGTTATAATTTTTTTATTCATAATTTCTCTAACTTGCTTTTTACTTGTTACCAAAGATAATAAATCAGCTTTTGTTAAAACACCTACTAAAATATCATTTTCTACAACACAAAGCATTGTTGGTCCAGGCTTTCCAACTTTTTCTAAAATCGTTTTTATATCTGTATCCGGTGATACACATTCTATTTCTTTGTCAGTAACAGATGAAGCGTGTAATCTGGATGCAGGTACACCTTTTTTACGAATTGAGCCTAATTTATAAGCGATAATATTATCGGTAACCATACCTACAAGTTTCTTATTTTCTAAAACTGGTATTTTGGTAATCTGGTTTTTTTTCATAAGATTAAGTACGTGTTTAAGATTTTCATCTTTATCAACTGATATAACATCTTTTGTCATAAATTCACTTACTTTCATATCAATCATCCCGGAATTTTTTTATAAAAATTTTATTTTTCATATTCTAAGGCATCTGTACAATCTTCACATAATAGACGTCCATCTATATTTTTTAAATTACTTGTAAGTGTACCACAATCTTCACATTTTCCAGAAAAAATTTGTCTTTGATAATATGATTCATCTCTTACTTTTATATCATACCATTCTCTTGAAATTTCATGTAAAATTGGAGATATGGCAGAGATATCCTTTTGTGTTATTATACCTATTAGTTCACCCTTTTCAATTACAGGTAGTCTTCTTACATTACATTTTCCCATTATATTCATTGCTTCTTCTAAGTTATTATAAGGTTCAATTACAATAATCGGTGTGCTCATTACATCTTTAACTAATACTTCTTTTGCATTAATTCCTTCAGCAACAACTTTTTTTAAAATATCACTTTCTGTTAGAATTCCTATTGGTTGTTTTTTTTCTACAACTATAACATTACCTATTTTTCTATTTTTCATCAATTTAGCTGCTTCAAGAACTGTAATTGTTGGTTGTACAATTACTAGATTTGTTTTCATTGCTTCTTTTACTAAAACATCTCTACCCATTTTATCGTCTCTTTTTTAAGGCTGTTATTTAGTTTAATAAGCCCAAACCTTATAACCATTTAATGTATTTTATTTTTTTTATGACCGCTAGCCAATATGAAAGAGAGCTTAGAGATATACTTGCAGGACAAGAAAAGATTTTGTCAAAAATCACTAAAACATGTTCAACAATAGAAAAAGATAATTTTTTTAAGATAAAAGAAAAACCATTTGCTGTAATTCGTGCCGCTGGATCATTGGGTGTGGATCTTGTTGCTACACGTGGTGATATTTCTTTTTTAACTGAGGTTAAAACAAGTTTTGAAGATACTGTTCATTTTAGTAGAGTAAGTGGTAAATTGCAGGAACAAGCAGAGGCAATGAAAAAGATGTGTGAAAAAACCAAGACACTACCTATTTATGCATTTAAGGCTAAGGGTAGACATGGGGATTCTTGGAGAATTTTTACATTCAATATGCAGGGTTTAGAAGGAAGAATAGCCATTTTACATAATAGATTGCCTAAGATTAAATTAAGTAAAAATGGTAATTATATTATGAAATGGGATCAAGGAATGCCTCTTTCAGATTTTATATCGTATTTATGTAAATAGTTGATAATTCGAAACGTTTTTAGAACCATTTTGTATTAATGCCTTGCGATTGTTATGAAAAAACTACTTGTTGCTTATGATGGATCTGAGGCTTCAAAGAAGGCAATAGAAACTGTTTTAAAATGCTCAAATAAGCAAGATGAAATTACATTACTTACAGTTATTCCTGCAGAGCTTTCTGAATCATCTTTTACTAAGATGTTATTGCCGACTATTGATTTAAGTTCCTTTGTAAAATCAGGAAGTTTTAAGGAAAAGGCAATGGAATCTTTAAATAAGATTTCAAAACAAATAGAAAATAATGTTTCTAAAATCAATTCTATTGTTGAATCTGGTGATCCTGCAGATGAAATTCTAATTACTGCAAAAAAAGTAGAAGCAGACATTATAATAATTGGCTACAAAGGCTATGGAAAAGAAGGTAGATTTTTACTTGGCAGTGTAACAGATAAAGTTGTAAGACATGCAAGTATGTCAGTTTTAGTTGTAAGATAAATTAAAACTTTTTGTGATTTGAATGCATCCTGCAGATGAGTTAAGAGGTACTAAAAGTAAAAAACTCTTTAAAAAAAGAATAATTCTTGCAGTATCTGGTAGTATTGCTGCTGTTGAAACTATAAAACTTGCAAGGGAACTAATTAGACATGGAGCTGAAGTATATCCTGTTATGTCACCCTCTGCAACAAAGATAATTCACCCCGACTCTCTTTGGTTTGCAACAGGAAATAAACCGATTATTGAAATGACTGGAGCAACAGAACATGTATCTTTTTGTGGCAAAGTGAAAAAACCTGCAGATCTTTTACTTATTTGCCCGTCTACCGCAAATACTATTTCTAAAATCATCCATGGTATTGATGATACATCTGTTACAACTTTTGCAACAACTGCTCTTGGTTCAGACATTCCAATTTTGATAGTTCCAGCGATGCATATTTCTATGTATGATCATAAAATTCTTCAAAAAAATATTGAAAAATGTAAAGAAATTGGAATAAAATTTATTGAACCTTTAATTGAAAAAAATATAGCTAAGATGGTTGAAGTTGATGAAATTGTTTCTTATGTTATTCGTGAAATAGGTAAAAAAGATTTACTAAAAAAGAGGATATTAATTATTGGTGGTCCAACTGCTGAGAAAATTGATGATGTAAGAGTTATTACTAATCTTAGTTCTGGAAAAACTGCTGTGAGTTTAGCTAAAAATGCTTTTTTTAGAGGTGCTGATATAGAACTTTGGTATGGACTTGGTAGAGAACTTACTCCAAATTATATTAAAAAATTTTGTTTTGAATCAATCAACGATTTAGAAAAATTATTGAAAAAAAGGAATTTAAAAGAATTTGATTCCATTATTCTGTGTGCTGCATTATCAGATTATATACCAAAAAAACACAAGGGTAAAATAAAATCTGAAAAAGAAAAATTTTTATTGGAAATGATTCCTACTCCTAAAATAATTTCATTTCTTAGAAAAAAAGCACCGCAATCAAAATTAATTGGCTTTAAAGTCGAAGAAAAAAAAGATACTCTTAAAGAAAAAGCAATGAATTTGTTAAAGAAAAATGATTTAAATTTTGTTGTTGCAAACCTGATTTATGGTTTTAATACAGATGAAAATGAGATATGGATATTTGATAAAAAAGGAAAAAGTGTTTATAAAAAAGGAAAAAAAGAAGATCTTGCAGATTTTATTTTAGATATGATTAAATAAGAGTGAAACAAATGAAAGCCACTGCTTTTGCACCAAGTCATATATCATGTTTTTTTGAACCTGTTTATTCGCAAGACTCGTCTCGCACCGGTTCAAAAGGAGCTGGAATTAATATTACTTTTGGTGCGACATCAGAAGTTTTTGTTAAAAATTCTGTTAAACAGAATGTCGAGGTATTTATTAATAATAAAAAAGCTAACGCACAAGTCACCAAGCTTGCCTTGAAGTATTTAATAGGAAAAAATCCTTTGCATATAGTTGTAAAGACCAAATTAGATCTTCCTATTAGTCAAGGTTTTGGTATGAGCGCAGCAGGTGCAGTTAGTGCAACTTTTGCTCTCTCAAGAATAATTGGTGTTTCAACTAATGATGCAATTCGCTCATCTCATTTTGCTGAGGTTCAGCTTAAAACTGGTTTGGGAGATGTTGTTGCTAGTTGTTTTGGAGGAATTGAAATAAGAAAAAGTGCAGGGCTTCCTCCTTGGGGTTTAATTGAGCATATTCCTGGTAATTTTAATGTGGTTTTATGTGTAATAGGTAAAAAAATTGTTACAAAACAGGTTTTAGAAGATAAATCTAGGATTAATAAAATAATTGAGTATGGAAAATTTTGTACAAAAAAAATTCTTGAAAATCCTTCAATTGAAAATCTTTTTTTTCAATCTCAGGTATTTACTAAAAATACAGGGCTGGCAGATAAACAAATTTTAAAAGCAATTGATGCAGCAAATCAATATGGAGCAGCTAGTATGTGTATGTTAGGTAACTCTGTATTTGCTATGGGTAAAACAGATGAGTTATGTAATGTGCTTTTACCATTTGGAAAGGTTTTTGTTTGTTCGGTTGATGAATTTGGTGCAAGAATTTTATAATAAATACATTTTTTTCAGAATCTTAATCTATTTAAAATAATTATAGTTTGGTTCAATATCTTCATTATAGAAATTTAAATCAAATAAAGAAACGATATTTAGAATATCATTAACTTGTTTTTCAGATAAATCTTTTTTCCATTTTGACAATTGTTTATCAGTATCTTTTACAACAATTTTTTCACTCTCAAGTGTCAACATACTTGGTTTATCCAAACCCTTAATCATAGATTGACTTAGTTTCTCTTCACCAATTTCTTTTAAAATTCTTATTGCTTCAGTTTCTTTCTCTTTTATTAGTTTTTCATAAATAACAGTAATCCATTTATGAGGTTTAGGACTTCTTAAGACAACAATATTATCAAGACACCAAGAAGTTGCAAGTATTTCTTCTCTAGTTTCAATTTTTTTAATTTTATCTAAAATACTTGAATCGATAAAATCAATTTTTTCAACATCCTTTAAAATCATTTTCTTTGTAGGAAAAATATCATTGTAAGGAGGTGTATCTGCATGATAACCACAATAACCTGTTTTCAACTGGGATAAAATCACACTACATGGATGACGAATAAGAAAAATAGCGCCTTTTAATTCAAATCTGTTTGTTACCCATGGTAAAACACGATTTAGTCTAATTGATTTCACTATCAATTTATTATTCAGTAGTCTATGAATAATAGGTATAATTTTAAAATTATATGGTGATAAAACACTATAAATTCGCCCTGTGAATGCTTTATGTAAATATTCCTCCAACTCAATCCATTCTTCATCAGCTTTAATATAAGGTATGTCTAAAAACCCTAATTTAGATACATCAGTAAAAAATATAGGATTTAATGGTTCAAATATATATGTATATCCAGGTATTGATTCAAAAACCTCCATAAGCCAAGATGTACCTGAACGAGGAGAGCCGGTCATTAATATAGTTTCTTCTAAGCAAATCTTTTTTGTTTTCATTATAAATTTATCAAAATAATGAAAAAATATAGATGTTTGTTGAATCTCCTTTAAATCTTTATCTTTTCGAACACTTTGGGCAAGTTCCTCAGGCTTCATTTTAAATAACCTTGAAATAACATATTTTTATAATCATTTTGATTTAATTAATTTTGATGTTTCTCTTCTTAATAATATAATTAAAAACTGTTTTTATTTTTAAAAAGTAGTTATTTATGTTAATATATGTATATCTTGATAACCCCTGATTTCAAGATAAACAGATGGTTCAAGTCCTCTAATTGTTAAATCAGCAGATACAGAAATTATAAGCCAATTAGCTGATAACAAATTAGAAGATAATAATTTAGAATATGGAATAATTATTTCACAGCTGACATTCTTAGCTTTACCTGCTGTAATTATAATTTCTTCTTCAATGTTTGTTTCACCAAGTAGTTTTTCATCATCATTTGCAATAATTAATTGAACAGTTGTATTTCTAAGAGCAAGATCAACTTTTAAAGTATTATTTATCAAAAGATCTATTTCACTTAAAAATCCTCTCAATGATAGTTTACCGTCAACCTTTATTGCTAAAATTGTAGGATAGTTTTGCGGAAGTAGAATTTCTTCAAGATCAGGAATATTAAATACTATAGAAATATCTAAAGGTAAACTTTTTTCAAAACCTGCTATATTTACTCCAAATGCACCTTCCAAATTGATAAACAATTTTTTTGCATTTAATGCTTTTAAAAGTAACCATCCACTTGTATCAAACTGTGCATAATCACTTCCTGCAATCACACCACTTAATACATCTAAACTACCAACTTTTTCTCCAGAATCAGTTTCTATTTCAGCTGATACATTTTCAAGATAAATATCAAATGGATTAGGATTATAAGCAGTAATTTCCGCTGATAAATTAATATTATCAGTAGTAATATCATCTATATTAATAGAAGCACTAATAACGGGAACAGCAAGCTTATCAAGCAGATTTTCTAAGGAGATTACAACACCTATTTTAAGAGGAATTGTTTTTTCAATAAATAAAATACTTGCACCTACCTCACCAGAAATTCTAGTAATTAAATGTTCGGGAGAATGTCCATTAAATGCAATATTTATGTCTTGAATATAAGTATTGTTTTTATTAGAAGAAATCCTTCCTCCTTCGATTAAAATATCTGCAACCTCACCACCATCATCTGTTGTAATTACCATTTTTAGATTTTTTGCAATTATATCAAAACCATTTGGATTTTCAACATTAATTATTGTATGTAAAACTGCTTTTTCTGAACTTATTTCTGTAACCTCAATTTCAACTAAAATATCTGGTGCTTCCATAAACTGAATATTTGATAAAAGTAACACTCCAATAACTAAATAAAAAATAGCAATAATTACTAATATAATCATTATTTTTCTTCGCATTTTCTAGGTATAACTCCTTTTTTATGACAATTATATATGAATTTGCTAATTAATATTAATTTCTATGAAAATAAATTATATTTTAGATTAAATAAATAAGATAAATTATGTTAAAATACAATTTTTTTAAAAAGGTAATTTTTCTAATTATAAATTTGTGGAATTATTAGCTTTTAACATAGATACCCATTCAAATCTACTGTAGGGCTCTTTTTGAAAATTTCTCAAATAATCACTAGGTAACATGTTGATTATTTCTCCAAATTGTTTTTTATCTTCAGAAGTAATTATTGTTCGCTTTACGTTTTTATTCTTTTTTCCTTTCATTAATATTTCCTTGTTTTTTAACTCTAAATTAAAAAACTTAAACATCTGCTCAAGTTTTTTAACATCATTGAATTCCTTTGGTGAATGCATTGTAAAGCAATCATCATGTTTCTTATATTTATCTAAAAATTTCATTGCTCTGTTTTCAACTTCTATCCATTGTAACACATATTTTTGAAAAAGACTGATATTATTACCAACACTTTTATAGATATCCTCATTTCCAGAAAGAGCATACCTTGAATATTTATTTTTCTTATGTCCTTTTGTATAACTAAAAGGTATATGCAATTTACTAATAGTGACATGTCTATTTAATTCACTTTTTGCAGTTTTTATAGGATCACGAATTAAGTGAATAAGCTTCAAATCTGGATAAGTATCTATTGCTACTTCACAAAAAGATTTCAAAAAAGCATGGTTTGTTTCAATATACACAGATGCATTATATTTCTCTATCCTATTTTTTTTCCATGTAAATAATCTTTGAATTTCCTTTGTATTGCCTTGTTGATACCAATAAATGGGTTTACCAAACATATCTGGAAATGGTTCATGTTTACTAATACAGTCTTTAACATTGTATTTGAATAATTCAGATAGATATTTTGTTCCTGATCTTCCATTTGCTAATGCAAATATTTTTAACATGTTTATCCTCCGTCCATAAACCTATTTTTTAGATATCAATATTTTTATTTCTTCTTCTATTTTTTTCAAATTATCCTCCTGATTACCAGGATTGTATAAATTCAAATTTTTTTTATAGTAATCTAGATTAGATAAAAACTCTTTTAAGTTTTTTTCATCAAGATCTACTTTGCTAATACCTGCACCTAGTTTTTCAACAAATTTTCCGTTTAATATCTGTTCAAACTGATATTTTATAGGCAGGCAATATATAGGTTTTTTCAGATATAAAGCTTCGCTTATGACGTTAAATCCGCCATTAGTTATAACTGCTTTTGCACAAGAAATGTCTTGAAAAAGCTCATCTTGATTAAACTGTTTGAATATAAGATTTTTATCAATCAAATTTTTGTTAAAACCATAAACAATGAACTTTTCATCTATTTTTTTTAAAGCATTACAAACAAAATTATTATCTGTTAATGATTGATAGACAAAAATATAATCACCGTATCTTGGTTTTTGTTTCAATAACTCTTGTTGAATTAACGGTTTTATAAATAAAACCCTTTGATTATCTATTTGTTCATCAAAATAATCATAAATAATATATTTATCAGCACCAAATATTGATATTTTTAAAGCAAAAATTAAAAGAAACCATGATAAAAACTCACTTCGATTAACCTTGTATTTGCGATAAAGTAAAGCATGAGGATTATCAATACTTATTCGTTTTATACTGCTAATTCTTGCAGCAATATGACTAATTGGTTCAGCATCTGTAATAATTAGTTCTGGTTTAAAATCCTTAATAATTCCTCTAACTTTTAAAAAGGAAGAAAAACTACGGGTAATTGTTCTATAAAGTGTTTGTAAAACAGTATAAAAAAGTCTTGTTTTATTATCCTTAAAAACAAATTTTACAGATTCAATTTCCTCTACAAAAGAATACTCTTTTGATAAAAAAGAATAGGCTTTTCCACCAGCAACAATTCTGATATCAAAGTTTTTTTCTTTAAGATAATTTATTAATATTTTACTTCTTATTGCATGTCCTAGACCTATACCACATACACCATATAGAATCCTGATCATTTTTACTCCTTAAATTTAAGAAGTTGTTATTTTCATTTAATTTTTTATAAATAACAAGATCTGTATCTATCCCAAATCCGATCTACATGGTCTTGAATTTCTTTTATGCTTTTTTCATCTTTTATAGGTGCAAAAAGATGCCTAAAACGCCCCTGGTACCTAATCCATTCCTCAATAGGTTTTCTATCTATTTTTTTCTCTAAAATAAGTTTACTTCTTCCATTAAACGTCATTTTTTCATTTTCAAACTCATATAAAGCCCAAGCACCAGTTTCCACAGCAAGTGAACCCATTTCAACAGTTTTTTCCATAGCAAAACGCCAACCAGGTGGACAAGGAGCAAGTATCTCTATATATTTTGGGCCTTTGATATCTTTGGCTTTTCTAACCTTGTTAAAAAGATCCTCAGGATAACTAATACATGCCTGTGCAGCATATGGAATATGATGAGCTAAAACTATTTCTCCCATTTCTTTTCTAAACTCTCTTTTCCCTCCAACTGTTGTTGTAGTCCAAGCAGCATATGGTGTTGCACCACTACGTTGTATACCTGTATTTGAATATATTTGATTATTATAACAAATATAAATAAAGTTAGTCTGTCGTTCAAGAGCACCAGAAAGTGCTTGAATACCAATATCGTATGTTCCTCCATCACCAGCCCACGCAACAACTGTAGTATCTAATTTTCCTTGTGTTCTTAAAGCAGCTTCCACTCCACTAGCACCAGCTGCAGCTGCTTCAAAAGCAATATTCATAGTTGGGATGTTAAAAGAAGTATTCGGATGCAAACTTTCAATAACAGCCGTGCAACATGCAGGAACAACCATCATCATGTTTTTACCAAGTGCTTTAAAAACAATACGCATAGCCATAGTTGCTGGACAACCTGGACAAGCTGCACTACCTGGAATATAATACTCTTCAAATGGTAAATCTTTAATAGCCAAATTTTACACCCCCTCAAGACCATACCACTCAAGATCTTTTGCTTTTTTATTTATTACCTTTTTACAAATAATTTCAATATCATTGAAAGTCACATCTTTTCCACCTAAACCAGCAATAAAACCATAAACCTTTGCATCTGATTTTCCATAAAGTGAAGACTTAATTTCTGCAAATAATACACCTTCCATACCTGGTGAAATGTTACGATCAATAACAATTAAATCAGCTTTTTTACCAAGCTTTACAATTTCTTTCTGTGGAAAAGGTCTAAAGACTCTAACTCTTGCAAGACCAACTTTAAAACCGTTTTTCTGAAGATTATCAATTGCAACTTTGCTTTCAGCACCTATTGCGCCCATAGAAAGAAGAATATAATCTGCATTGTTACATTTATACAATTCAAGCAAATCTCCATGGAATCTACCAAATATTTTCTTCCAATCTTTTGCAATTTCAGGTATAAGTTTAAAGGAATTTTCATGTGCAGCTTGCATTTCTTTTCTAACCTTTTCATATTCACCTGGTAGTATAATATTTCCAAAAGTAATTGGATTATTTACATCAAGTATCCATTTTGGTTTACGTTTTGGTAAAAAATCATCAATTTCTTCTTGCTCAGGAACTTCAACAGGCATAGATGTGTGAGACAAAATAAATGCATTATAATTAATCATTACAGGTAAAGAAACTTTTTCGTGCTCTCCCAGTTTAAAAGACTGAATAACTGTATCAAAAATTTCTTGATTACTACTACAATAAAATTGTATCCAACCAGTATCTCTTTGAGAAATAGAATCGTTTTCATCAGCCCATATATTCCAACCAGGACCAACAACACGGTTAATATTACACATAATAATAGGTAGACGTGCAAGAGCTGCCCAATGAAGCATTTCATGCATTAAAAGTAGTCCATGAGAAGAAGTACCAGTAAACGTTCTTACACCAATGGCACTAGCACCAATTAAAGCAGCCATAGCAGAATGCTCACTTTCAACACAAATATATTCTCCTTTATATTCACCTGTTTCAACATATTTAGCAATACCTTCAACAAGAGTTGTTTGTGGAGTAATTGGATAAGCAGCTACAACATCAGGACGAGCCATAATAGCTGCTTTTGCAGCAATATAGTTACCAGTATCAATCATAATGCTCATTTTTTCTTTTCCTCCCGCTCCATTAAAATTGCTTTTACATTACAAACATTTGCACAAATACCGCAGCCCTTACAATAAATATAATCTATATCAACAGTGTCATCCTTGTTTCTAATAATTGTTGCTTCAGGACAATAAATCCAGCATCGCAAACATTTTACACATTTTGATTTATCTAAAATAGGTTTAAAAATCCTCCAATTACCGGTTTTACCAGTTGCCCCTTTAACAGGATATGAAATCGTTGTTGCCACATCGTATTTCTTCAAAAGCTCACCTCCACTTGATCAAATGCATCCTGGGTAGCTTTAACGTTTTTATCAGAAAGCTCTCCTTTCCATTTTTCTTTAACAATTTCTTTTATTGATTTAAGTGTAACAATATCCAATATTTTTGGAATTGCACCAAGAATAGGAGTATTTACAACAGGTATTCCACCAACAAGAATTTCGTTTTTTAATGCAACACCTGTCGCATCAACAGTTGCTACTTTATATTTTTTAAAAAAATCAAAATCTTTTGATTTTTTCCTTGTATTAATTAAAATCTTTCCATCTTTTTTTAAACCTTTTAAAACATCCACCATATCCATAATACTTTCATCAAGGACAATAACAATATCTGGGTAGTATATTTCACTACGTAGATGAACTTCTTCTTCTGATATTCGAGCAAAGGCTCTAACAGGTGCACCACGTCGCTCTGCTCCAAAAAAAGGAAAAGCTTGAACTCCTTTATTTCCATCTTTTAATGCAGCTGCAACAAGTAGGTTTGCAGCAGTTACTGCTCCTTGGCCACCACGTCCATGAAAAACTATCTCTACTAAGTTCTTCTGTATCAAGAAAATACACTCCCAGACACTCGGAATGAAAATGGTGCATATAACATTTTTGAATAATAAAAATAATTTATTGAACCGCCTTTTCTTTTGTACCAATTCTCACATTTTTATCTTTTCTATCATCAATTTTTAACTCTGTAATTACTCGTTTTGCACCAGTCTTTAAAACTGCATTGTGAGCATCTTCAACTACTTTAAATAAAGTTTTTAAATCTTCAGTTTCAATAACTGTTGCCATATCATTTGTTTTAAAATTTACATTATTTTTCCTAATAGAATCAATTGCTATTTTTACATATTTACTTAAATTTATTCCTTCTCCTATAGGTGCAATACTTAATTGAGATATAATCATATTAATCCCAAATAGCCAAGAAATAATACAATAATAGCTTTTTGGTGTCTAATAAATCCAAACATTATTAAAACACATTTTATTTTCTCTTTCACTAATTTATATGTCTATAGTAAAGGGAGGATAAATTATGCCAAACAATATTAGAAATAAAATAACTATACAAAAAAAGAGATTAGATGAAATAAATGCATTTTTAACAGATTCAAATAATAAACTAATAAACAATCTATTATCAGTTGTTGAAAAATATGGTGAACCCGAAGAAATAAATAAAAAAGCTAGAGAATCAGGTAAATTAGAAAATCTAATGGCGAAATTAAAAGAGAAAAACTCTCCTTATATAAAGGATTTAGAATGGTTGATTGAACAAAAGGATCATGGTAATTTTATTACTATTGATGAATATCGTAGGAAGATTTTGGGTAAAAAAGCCGAAGAAATTGTTTTTGATGAAGATTTTGCTGTTACACTAGAAATTAGTGCTTGTCAATATTTCCCATCATTTATAGCTGAAGCAAGACAAGCAGTAGAAAAACAAGAAATAATGCCTGGTCGTTTTATAAGAGTTCGTTGCATGAAAGAGCAAGAAGAAGATGATGATATATTGGCAATGGCAGCAGCTATGCAGATAATAGGTGCCAGCTGGTGTGAAACACTTGATACAAGAGGAACAGATGGCTCTAATGTTCACCTGGGTGGACCTGAAACAATAACTGGTTATTTCGGAGGTGTGGGTCAACCTAATGATTATCCGATTAAATGGATTGATGAATTTCTATATTATTATACAAAATATGGTATAAAACAAGTTTTGAATGTTAATCCTGGAACTATTCTACTGGCATATCTTTTACATAAAATTGGAATTGATATAGAATTCAAAATATCAGTTTATATGGGGAATGATAATCCTTATTCAGTCTTTTGGACTCTTATGGCTGCGAAATTATTTTCAAGGGATGATGGTTCAACATCACTAATTGGTTTTAACTTTTCAAATTCTGTAAATAATGTAACAATTGAATTAAGTAGTAAAATTAGAAAATCTCTTAATCTAGAAAATTTTGTAAGATTTGAACACCACATTCTTGAAACATGGAAGAGTATAGTAGTTCAACCGTATGACAGAAGAAGTGAACTTTTAGATATAGCTTCGAGGGTAAAGAACATAAGTGCAAAGCATGAAGGTGGAGAGGTTGAAATTGATTCAAAAAGAGAGCATCCAACGGATATTCTTGATTATTTCCTTCCGAAATCTGAGATAGAAGAAAAAGATCTGATGCCACATCTTATAAGAAATTATTTAGACAAACATGAAGCAGTTAACAACACAGCTAAGGCTTTAACTGAAAAAGGTTTAACTTTTATTGCAGCACCAAATCTACATCATAGGAAGTAATATTTATGCATTTTAAATTAGCCTTTATTGGTTTTGGAACCGTTGGACAAGGTTTATCAGAGATACTTATTGAAAAAAAACAAATGCTTGCAGAAAAATATGATTTCCATTATTCTGTTGTTGCTATTTCTGATATTTTAAAAGGCTCTGTTTATGATGAAAATGGCCTTGATCTTAAAAGGATACTTGAATTATTGAAAAACGGTAAAAAAATTGATGAATATCCCTCTGGTATAAAAGGTATGGATAGTTTAACTACAATAAAAGAAACAAATGCAGATACTATTATTGAAATAACTTACACTGATATAAAAACAGGAGAACCAGCAACTGCTCATATTAAAACAGCATTAAATGTAGGTAAAAACGTTGTATCCACAAACAAAGGTCCAGTTGTTAGAGAAGTTAAAGCTCTTTTAGATTTAGCAAAAAAGAAAAAAGTTCATTATGGTTTTGAAGGAGTTGTTCTAGCAGGAACACCTGCTTTGAATCTAGCAAAATTTACTCTTTCTGGGAATAAAATCAAGGGATTTAAAGGGATATTAAACGGAACGAGTAATTACATTTTAACTCGTATGAGTGAAGGAATGTCCTATCAAGATGCTTTGAAAAAAGCTCAGAAACTCGGTTATGCTGAAGCAGATCCAACAGCTGATGTGGAAGGTTTTGATGCAATGGGAAAAGTAGTTATTTTAACTAATGTAGTACTTGAGAAAAATATAACAATAAAGGATGTCCCAAGAAAAGGTGTTTCTGAAATTACAAAAAATGATATAGACGCCGCTAAAGAAGAAGGTAAAGTTTGGAAATTAATTGGTAGTGCTGAAATTCAAGCAGACGGTTCTATCAAAGCAAAGGTTTGGCCTGAAAAAATACCTTTAAACGATCCGTTAGCAGAAGTTACTGGTGCTACAAATGCATTAACTTATTATACTGATGAACTGGGTGCTGTGACTATTGTTGGACCTGGTGCAGGTAGACGAGAAACAGGTTTTGCATTACTTATTGATTTATTAGAAATAAATAGGAAAACTACTGGTAAGTGAATATATGGTTGGTGGATATACAGGAAAAATACTGAATATTGATTTAAATGCACAAAAAACAAAAGTTGAAAAAACAGATTTAAATGATGCTAGGGATTTTATTGGTGCTAAAGGACTTGGTGCAAAAATTTTATTTGATAGATTACCAAAAAAAACAGATCCACTTTCATCAAAAAATATTTTGATGTTTACAACAGGTCCTATTACAGGAACATCAGCTCAGACCTCTGGTCGTGGTACGGTTGTTACAAAATCTCCTCAAACAGGACTTTTTTTGGATTCCCATTTTGGAGGTTTTTTTGCCGTTGAGATAAAAAAAGCTGGATTTGATATAATAATTGTAAATGGGAAATCAGATAAACCTGTTTATTTAACGATTAATAATGATTCAATCAATTTTAAAGACGCAGCAGATATCTGGAGAAAAGAATGCTTACATACCCATAATTTACTTCAAAATAAGGAAGGAAAAGTAAAAACTGCTGTTATTGGACCTGCTGGTGAAAATCTTGTGAAGTTTTCCGCAATTACTTTTGATGGTCATCGCCATGCTGGTAGAGGCGGTGCGGGTGCTGTGATGGGCTCTAAAAATCTAAAAGCAATTACAATAACTGGTAGTAATAAAATACCTTTACATGACCCAGATGCTTTTGCTAAAAAATCAAAAGAGGTCTTAAAACGTATTCAAGAAAATGATTTTGTTCCAAAAAGAAGAGAGTTTGGTACGCCTTATTGGGTTAAGGTAGTTAATCAGGGGGGTTTTATTCCTACAAGAAACTATCAAGAAGGAGAATTTGAATACGCAAAAGAAATTGATGCTGAATCGATGCAAAAAAGAATTGTTGATAAAGGTGGGGCATGTTTTAACTGCATTATTGCTTGTTGGAACAAATCTTCAATAAAAAATGGACCTTACAAGGGTGTTTCATTGGTTGGGCCTGAATATGAAACAATTGCTCTTATGGGATCTAATTTAGGAATAAAATGTATTGAGGATGTTGCTTTTCTTAATAGTAGATGTAATGAATTAGGTATGGACACTATTTCTCTGGGTGGAGTTTTGGGTTTTACAATAGAAGCGTATGAAAAAGGTGTTATTATAAAAAACGATTTAAATGATAATGGTATCGGTTGGGGAAAAACAGAAGAACTGGCTAAACTCATCGAAGATATTGCTTATAGAAAAGGAAGAGTACCTGATATTCTTTCTGAAGGAGTAAAAGTTGCGGCAGAAAAACTTGGTAAGAATTCAAGAGATTTTGCAGTACATATAAAAGGTTTGGAAATACCAGGTTACGATCCACGTGGTACATTTGGTATGGCAATTGCTTATGCTACATCCGATAGAGGTGCATGTCATCAACGGGCTTGGACTGTAAAAGCTGAACTTTCGGATCCCAGTCTTCAAAGATTTTCTTTTAAAAATAAAGCTAAAATTGTAAAAGAAGTTCAGGATAGTATAGCTGCGTTTTTTTCACTTGTTTTTTGCGATTTTACACCAATTTCAACAGAGCATTGCACTGAGTTGTGGAATCTTGCAACTGGATTTAACCACACAACTGAAACTTACTTAAAAGCAGGAGAACGAATTTGGAATCTTGTAAGATTATTTAATTTAAGAGAGGGTATGGATCCTAGTGATGATAAGTTACCAATTAGACTTTTTAAAGAATCTTTTACAAAAGGACAGGCAAAGAACATTTTAATAAAAAAAGAGGATTTTGAAAAGAGTTTAAGAGAATATTATGCTCTGCGTGGTTGGAATGAAAAAGGTATACCAACTTCAAAAAAATTAAAAGAATTAGGTTTATCTAAGTATGAGAAGGTAATAAATTAGGATTCGGAGAGAAAATTATGCCTGAATTAAGTCATGGAGCACATAGAATTTATGGAGAAGCAGCTTTTGAAGTGCTTGCAAAAGCACAAGAGCTTGAGCGTGAAGGTAAAAGTATTTTACATTTTGAAATTGGAGAACCAGATATGGAAACTCCTGAGAATATAGCTCAAGCAGGAATACAAGCAATACAAAATAAAAAAACACATTATACTCCATCTATTGGTATACTCGAACTAAGAAAAGCAGTACAGGATGAAATTGAGGTCACTAGGGGTTTTAAACCTGATTTAAAACAAATTGTTATAACTCCTGGTTTAAAACCTGGTATATTTTTTTCTATGCTAGCAACAGTAAATCAAGGAGATGATGTTATTTATCCAGATCCAGGATATCCAACATATGGCTCAGTTACTTCTTTTTTAGGGGCAAAAGGTATAATGGTTCCTCTTTTGGAAGAAAATGAATTTAGAATGGATCCAAATGATGTAAAAGAAAGAATTACTAGAAAAACAAAACTAATAATTGTTAATTCTCCTCAGAATCCAACAGGATCAGTAATGACTGAGCAAGAGCTGGAAGATATAGCTGATATTGCAGAAAAAAATGATATTTTTATTGTTTCAGACGAGATTTATTCAAAGATGACATATCAAACAAAACACTTTACTCCGACAGCAAAAGATAAAGCAAAGCGTAGAACTATTTTACTGGATGGTTTTTCAAAATATTATGCAATGACCGGTTGGAGATTAGGTTACATGATTTGCCCGATTGAAATGGCTGAAAGAATTCAAGATCTTCTAGTTAGTGCTGTTTCATGTACTGCAGCATTTACACAATGGGCAGGAATAGAGGCATTAAAAGGTGATCAGAGTTTTATACCTGAAATGATGAACAGATTCAGAGAAAAAAGAGATAAAATAGTAAAGGGTTTGAATTCAATTTCCGGTTTTAGTTGTTTAACACCAAATGGTGCATTTTATGTTTTTCCAAATATTATTGAAACTGGTATGACCTCACAAGAGTGTGCTGATTATATTCTTGAAAATGCTGGTGTTGCTTGTTTACCCGGAACTGCTTTTGGTCCTTATGGTGAAGGTTATCTACGATTTTCATATGCAACAACTTTAGAAAAAATTGATGAAGCAATTGAAAGAATAAATAAATCATTTAAATAAAATGAAATTTTATTTGTTTTAATTTTTATCTATACATGCTCTTCAACTAAATCTGCAATGTCTGTTGGAAACTTAGCAAGTTTAACATCTGCTTTTTCAAATGCTTTTATTTTTGATTCAGCAGTGCCTTTACCCCTTGCAATTATTGCCCCAGCATGACCCATACGTTTACCAGGTGGAGCGGTTCTTCCTGCAATAAATGCAAACACAGGTTTTGAAATATTTTCTTTAATGTACTCAGCAGCATCTTCTTCTGCGGTTCCACCAATTTCACCAACTAAAACAACTGCTTTTGTTTCATTGTCTTTTTCAAAGGCATTTAGTGCTTCAATGAAATTTGTTCCAATAATTGGATCACCACCAAGACCAACGCAGGTGCTTTGTCCAATATTTTTTTCTTTTAAGGAATTTACAATTTCATATGTTAGAGTTCCCGAGCGACTTGCTACACCAACTTCTCCTTCTAAAAAAATACCTCCAGGTAAAATTCCAATTTTTGTTTTTCCTGGACTTGCTATTCCTGGAGAGTTCGGACCGATTAACACAGCATTTTTATATTTTGCATAATGGACAAAGTCCATTGCATCATGAAATGGAATATTTTCAGTAATTACAACAACTGTTTTTATTTCCGCATCAAGTGCTTCAAAAACAGCATCTTTTGCAAAACGAGCTGGAACCAAGACAAGTGATGTGTCTGCACCTGTTTCATTTACTGCTTTTTTTACACTATTAAAAATTGGAACACTATGTACTTCTTCGCCTTGCTTTCCAGGAGTAACACCCGCAACAACTTTTGTTCCAAAGCTTTTCATCTCACCAATATGAAATACACCTTGATGACCAGTTGCACCCTGAACACCAACTTTGTTTTTTTCATTAACAAATATAGACATTTATACACCTCCAGCCATATCAGATGATCTTTCAGCAGCATCCTGCAAAGTAGTTGCAGTAATAAGTCCGGCATCTTTCAAAATTTCTTTTGCAGCATCTTCATTCATACCCTTTATTCTTGTAATTACAGGACAATCTATTCCTTCCTTTGTAATTACTGCCTTAACACCTTTTGCAACTGTGTCACATTTAGTAATTCCACCAAAAAGATTTAAGAAAATCACTTTTGGTTTTGCTTTTTTCATCAGTTCAAATGCTTGCTTAACCTTTTCAGGATCATCTGTTCCACCTAAATCCAAAAATACTCCGCCTTTTCCTTCAAAATATGTAAGTGCATCAAGTGTTGCCATAGTAAGTCCTGCACCATTTGCAATTACACCAATGTTTCCCTCCAATTGAATAAATGCAATTCCTTTTTCCTTTGCATCTTTTTCTAATGCTGTTAAATCAACATGCTCAGGAATTACATCATTATGTCTAAACATCGCATCATCATTAATTATTACTTTAGAATCAAGTGCTATTGCTTTTCCATTTGAACTAATAATAAGTGGATTAATTTCAACAAGTTCACAATCATAGTTTCTAAACATTTTATAAATTTTTGAAATAACAGTTGCAATCTCTTTTACTTCATCTTTTTCCAATCTTAATTTAGAGGTTATATTGCGAATATTAAATGGCTGTATTCCAATTAACGGATTAATCCATTCCTTGAAAATTTTTTCATCAGCAACAGATTCAATGTCCATACCTCCTTCTTCACTAATCATTATCAGAGGCATTCTTTTTGTTCTGTCTAAAGTTATGCTTAAATAAAGTTCCTTTTTGATATTAACTTTTTCTTCCGCATAAACTTTTTTTACTGTAAATCCCTTAATATCCATGCCCATAATTTTTGAAAAATAAGTTTTTGCGTCATCAATATTTTCAGCAGATTTAATACCGCCTGCTTTACCACGTCCACCAATTGGAACTTGTGCTTTTAGAACAAAAGGAAGATTAAGATTAGAAAAATCATTTTCGTCTTTTACTAGCTTACCATTAGGAACTGCAATATCAAATTTTTGAAACAGTTCCTTCCCCCGATACTCAAAAAGTTTCATGGAAACCTGAATACAAATTCACATATTTAAGAGCTTTTTAACCCAAAAATCACAACCAACTATTTTGCTTGCAAAAGGTGCAAATTTAAAATCTTTGATAAAAACCATATTGCTTAAACTGTAAGTTTTTATAACAGGATCTTCTGCAATCCACTTATTTTCTTTAAGTAATTGCATAATTTTTAATGTATCAGTCTTATAGTGATCATAATTTCTATAAATTGAGATCATAATTGCCTCAAATCTTCTACTTGCAAAAAAAATAGTTGAGTCATCAATTAAAGTGGCTGCTTCGTTATATTCCATATTTGGAGGATTTCTTGGATCAAATTGAATATGATAAAATGTTAGCATCTCAAAACCTAATTTTACAAAATTTGGTAATATAATTTTACTTATCAAATTGTTATCTTCAAACTTCTGTCTTAATCGTGATATCGTGTGTCTCGAAACTCCTAGTTCTCTACCAATTGCACTATCTGAAAGCTCAGGATAACTTACAAGCATACAATAAACATTTTTTTCAGTATCTGAAAAATCTATATTTTCTGATCCACTAAAGTTAATGGCATTAATCTCAAAATCTTCTTTCAAATTTATTTCATAACTATTTTTAAGTAAAGGAGTGAAATCAAAAAAGCGATATATTTTACTAATTTCAAATGGAAATATTACTGTTTTAGGGTATTCCTCTTCTAAAAGTCCTCTAACACCAAATGTTTGTGTTCTTATATCATTTATTCTTCCTATTGTTGAATAATCTTTAGAAAAACTTAAAGAAAATCCTTTATCTTGTTCCCCTACTGAAAAAAATATTTCATCAAAAACTTCAATGGTTTTTTCAGTGATTTCGATTCTTTCAGGCAACGGAATTAATGGACTAAAATTTGTATAAATTACTGCAAGTATCTCACAACCCATGTTTTGAAGTTTTGGAATAATTAATTTTTTTAAATATTCATTTTCTTTTAATCTGTGTCTAATAGAAGTTACTGTAGAATGTTTTAAATTAAGTTTTTCAGAAAGTTGTTTATCTGGTAAATCAGGAAATTTTACAAGACCATAAAGCATAAGTTTTTCATTATTGGATAATTCAACCTTTTTCATCATATTAAAAAATGGTTATCTTATTTATAAACTTTTTTCTCATTTTAATAAAATTATTTAAAAAATTTGTGAATTAGGTCAAAAATTAATAAAAAAATTTACCAAATTTATAAAATTAATACTTCTCTCTATTAATATGATAATTTTTCCAAAAACTTTATATTATATAAAAAACATATATTATTCCCTAGTTTGGGGGGGCGTAATCTTAGTGGAATACAAAAATAAGAAAATAATCCACAAGGAGATTAAATACAAAATAAATTCTATTAAACTTTTTTATAATAATCAAAAACTAATTTCGGTCAGTTTTTGGGGATAAAATTATGACTAAAGAAGAACAAATCCTTATAGAAAAGCCAGATTTGAAAAAAGCAAAGGATGTTGAGAAAAAAGCAGGGACAGTTGAAGTTTTTATCATGGGTAAAAGTTACAAAGTTCCTGCAGGTCTTACAATAATGAAGGCTCTAGAGTATGCCGGTTATAAATATATTAGAGGTTGTGGCTGTAGAGCTGGTTTTTGTGGTGCATGTTCAACAATATATAGAAAGGAAGATGAACAAAAACTAGGTTTTGATTTAGCTTGTCAGAAAGTTGTAGAAGATAAAATGTATCTTGTTCAACTTCCATTTGTTCCAGCAACAAAAGCTGAATATGATATAGATAAAATTGAACCAAAAGATAGTACTCTTTTGGAAATGTATCCTGAGATTGCTAGATGCGTATCATGTAATACTTGTACAAAATCTTGTCCACAGGACGTAGAAGTAATGAAGTACATACAAAGAGCAATTAGAGGCGATATATCAAAATGTGCTGAAATTTCATTTGATTGTATTCAATGTGGACTCTGTGCAATGAGATGCCCTGCCGATATTAAACATTATCATGTATCTCAACTCGCTAGAAGATTGCGTGGTAAATATCTGGATACAAAATCAAAAAATCTAGCAAATAGACTAAAGGAAATCAAGAATAGAAAATATGATAGTGAAATTGAAAAACTAATTAAGATGAGTGATAAAGAAATTAAAGATAAATATAAAAATAGAAAAATAGAGGCTGAAGGGGAGGGTGGATGAATGAAATTAATCGATGGATATCCTGATTATATGATGAAATCAATAAAACTAGTGGAAAAGAAAAGAGAAAAAAATATGTCAAAACCTGTCAAACCTATGTCTATGAAGGCTCGGGATGAGATACTTAGTAAATATCATCCAGATTATATGAAAGGAACAAAAAGAGAACTTAAAGTCGGTATCGACAAAGGTACAATTTTATATAATGGAATAGTTGATCTTCTTGAATCCAGAACTGTTATTGAACCTAAGGATATTGACCTAAGTAAAATAGATTATGATGTTGATTTGCTTATTATTGGTGGAGGGGGTGCAGGAACTGTTGCTGCATTATTTGCCAATGAATCTGGTGTTCCAAAAGATAAAATTTTGATTGTTACAAAACTTCGTCATGGTGATGCAAATTCTATGATGGCGCAGGGTGGTATTCAGGCTGCTGATAGACCTGAGGATAGCCCTACATTGCATTACCTTGATATCTATGGTGGAGGACATTTTACTAATAAACCTGAACTTGCTAGAGCACTTGCTTTAGATGCTCCGGAGATCATTTCTTGGCACGAAAAACTTGGAGTAATGTATGATCGTTATGAGGATGGTGAATTTCAGGAATTATCTGGTGGTGGAACCTGCAGAAATCGTATGCATAGTTGTAAGGATTACTCGGGCATGGAAATATTAAGAAACATAAGAGATCAATCTAGAAATTTAGAGATACCTGTATTGGAATTTGCTCCCATTGCTGAGTTAATAATGGATGATAAAGGCCAGGTAGCTGGTGGCGTTGCTTTTAACCTTGAAACATTTGAGTATTATGTTATTCGTGCTAAAGCCACTATTTTGGCTACAGGTGGCAGTGGAAGATTACATCTTGCAAATTACCCAACAACTAATCATTATGGGGCCACGGGAGATGGTCTTATCATGGCATATCATGTAGGTGCTAATCTTATTGATTTAGACACTATTCAGATCCATCCTACTGGAGATGCTTACCCTGAACCACTGGTTGGAATCCTATCAACTGAGAAGATTAGGGGACTTGGCGCTATACCATTAAACAAGAATGGAGATCCATTTGTATTTCCACTTGAGCCTCGTGATGTTGAATCTGCTACATTTATTCAGGAATGTAAAAAAGGCAGAGGCATTGTGACACC
>SMTZ1_10005496_pt1 | contig 27154 bp, 24 predicted proteins | sample DeeMarSWOR136_30_FD_25667 | JGI IMG/M metagenome (IMG submission 25667)
CACACTGGTTGATCATAAACCACCAGAGTCCTTCCGCAGGTGTCCTTACAGCCATTGGCATCGGTGATTATAACCGTGTAGAGTCCTTCTATATCAATGTCTCCGGTGCACTGGGTGCCAGGATCGACAAACCCAGTCGGCCCGCTCCACTCATAATCGGTCATCCCGGGAGTAGCACAGAACTCGGTGGTAAAGCCTTCACACACCACGCTGTCTCCGGTGATCTCGCACACTGGTTGATCATAAACCACCAAGACCGCATAGCAAGTGTCTGCCAAATTGTTAGCATCAGTCACTATCACTCTGTAGGTCCCTGCATCATCTGATGTTGCATTTGGTATCGTGAGGGTCGCGGTAGTGGAAATACAACCGGCACTGTAAGGCTCTTTCTGCCAACAGTATGTATATGGCTGTGTGCCGCTAGTGGTGCTATCGGTAAAGGTTGCGGAACCACCAACACATATCGTTGTTTCAGAAGGAGTTACATGACACTCCGGAGGTGGCAAAAGGATGTCTGCACCCTTTATCTGGTTGTCTTGATTACCGAGCGAGGCGCCATCAAGCCTGTGTAGCTTGAAGTGATATGGACCGCCAGAGATATTGGCAGAACCTCTCCCTTCGCCATAGCCAACGCCCGGTTGACCCTTCGGGTCTATACCTGCCGATAGATGACCAGCCATTTCGATGACGATTGAATCCGAATCCGACTTCCAGGTTAGCGTATATTCAGCATGCATATCGGCGCCTACGCCGGAACCACTAAGTAGCATGGAGGTGCTTCCGTTGTAACCATCAAATGAGATGGACGCGTCCGAAATTGCCGTATTGCCAAAGATCTTAACTGTGCGGTCACCCAACTGAGTCTCATAGGAATCCACCTTCGCCGCTATGTCGTCTCCTAGGTGAGTGCCCATATTATCAGGAGCGAGAGGCATGGCGGAGTCCCCGTTCGTGTGAAGTTCAGCACAGATTGCTCCCAAATCTGCCGGTGGACCTATCTCTGGACCACAGTGGTTTAAGTTCACCAACAAAGTAGGGTCAATTAGGTAGACTGCTTGCTTCCCCTGCTCCCACGAGGTCAGAAAATCGTAAGCGTGGATGTCGCTGCCCTTATTTGCCTGGTGACTGAAAGTTAAGGTGTGCACGCTGTCTTCAGTCTTGGGAATGTTAATGAAGACTATCCGCTGCAGAGTTGACATACCCTCGTAGTATACTGAGTTGGCCTGCTGCAGAATCGAGCCTATCCAATGTACGTCGCCCAGGGGATAAGGATTATCGTCGTTGGCGCTCTGCCTGAAATCCACCACCAGCGGTCCCAACAATATATTAGTTGTGTCGGAGGCTGTTGCTCCCTGTTCGTCCGTTACCGGAAAGATGAAGGTGTAGAGTCCAATGGTATCCGGATGAAAATAGAAATTATCATAGATAGGAGCAAGGTCGGTTTTGGGAATGTAGGTTCCTGCTCCGTATTCCTTCTCTACCGTAATGGTGTCTTCCGGATCTGGATCGGTGGCGAAAATCCAGATTCCCACCGAATCGGCACTGGATAGAACGACGCTGGTATCTGGAGTAATAGAAATACTCGGATCAGAAGCCAGAGCCGACCCAACTAACAAGAAGAAGCCTACAGCAAAGAATAATAACGCTTTTCTCATTGTTCCTCCTCGAGGAAGTTAGGTTAATAGTTTTTTTTCAATTTTGTTTTCTGAAAATAAAGAGTTAAAGATCATCTACTTAAAAACTCCCCGCAAAATAAAATGTGTTGAGCAAGATATAGTCCTCCCCTTGCATAATTCGACTATTTTAAAATCAACAGCCTTTTTTGAAGGGGTACTACTTAACCTTTATAACCTATTACTCAATCAATTAAAATATAATAATTCTCAAAAACCTGTCAAGTCTTTTTTTGATCTTTTTCACCTTTTTTTTAGCAAAATTGTTTAAATTTTGCACATCAATCTCTGAAACAACATTTCTGCACTAATCTTTTTGGTTCTCTTTTAACACGCTTTATGCATTTTTTTGCAATCTTTGATCTCTTTATATTTTCCAAGAATCCAAGAAGCATCCTAATATCTAACTTAGCATAAGAATTCGAAACCTAATTATCCTTTGTGGCTAAATATCTTAGCCATACTGCCGATAGAGATAATGTCGCCATAAATTCCTTAGAATGGTTTTTTACCTCCTTTTACATGGAGCATATCAAAGCAATAGTGGTGCCAGCTCAATAAAAAAGATAAAGTAAGGTTATCAAAATGGCCAGATCTTTGAAGATCGTTTCTCCCCGACGGCATCCTAAACCAAGGGGCTCAGAAGGATCAGCTTCAGCCGTAATTTCTACGAAAATATCTTCAGCCAGTACCGAGAACAGCGTGATAAGAGAAGCTGGCTTTGATCTCACCTCACCTTTCGATCTTACTTCGACTCAGGGGTCTCTTCGAATCGAGAAGAACACTGGGCGAAGACAGAGTCAAATAAAACAGGCCCGAACAGAAGGAAAAGAAGAGAGAATTGTCTTGGAAGCCATGAACAATCTTATGGTTACTATTTCCCATTATTTAAGTAATCCTCTCACTGTCCTCCTGGGGAGGGTTGAACTTCTCGCCGAGGCAACCGAAAATGGAGGAATGTCGAAAGAGGATATAAAGAAGTTCACTGATTCATGTAGAAGGGAAATCAACAAAATAGATTTAATAATCAAAGTTTTCCAAAATCTGTGCGAAGTGCGATATCGGACCTACCCCCCTGGGGTAAAAATGCTCGATGTGGAAAGGGAAATAAAGAACCGGCTTAAAGAGATTGAACCCTGCCTGAAAAACGAATAGAGAAAACAAAAAAAGAGAAGGAATTCCTCTTAAGAACTCCCCCAACGCCCAAGGTTTTGAACTTTTATTCCGCTCATTTGATATAAGTTTCGGGTAATTAAAGGCTTACAACCAGATTCACCTTATACCCACCTCACAAAACCCACACCAATATTTCCAAACCAAAGAGAAAAATGTATAGAAGATTCGAATACCTTTTGAGCGCATTTCAGGCAGAAAAAAACGGATTATGCTTGATTAGCTCGAGCTAAGAAAGCTGGCTTTCTCTTCGCTCATTCCATATAATTCATCAATCTTTCATACAAAAGAGCCCTTCCCAAATTCTTTCAGGAGGGTTTTTGTTCAATTATCCCTTTTTGATCCTTAAAAGTCACCTTGATTTTTTTGAGAGAGTTTTTTGACACAGAATTGCCTCCATGCCCCATCTTCGAAGAATGTTGGAGTAGGGGTATTTTCACCCAAAATGGGAGAGAATTAGACATCTGGACCAGCTTGTGACCTTTTGGCATTGAGAGCTTCCTTAGGCATGTGCGAAGGAGGTTATAACATTTTAAGGCGAGAGGAGAGTAAGAAACCTGAATTTTTACTATTCATAAATGTTGGTGAAATAACTTATGGTGTTTGTTCAAACCTGCTAACTGCGGAAAATTTATGTTCTGCATCCCTGAGCCTATATCTAACTTCAGATAAATGAGGGGCCAGCTTTGCGAAATACAATACCGCAGTTAAATGGAACCATTCAAAGGAGATGTTCGGTTCTCAAAAGCTTACTGAAGAAAACTTCCCTACTTGGCAAAATAATGCTTGACAAAAAGGGAATTTGTTGGTATCATTAAAATGAAATTTTTTGGAGTTGGTTGGATAGGACCACAATCGAGGATAAGATTTCCTGAGCTTTTGTCGTGTCGAAAATTATTGTATTTCTCTTGGCTCAGGTAAGGTTCCTCAAGGAAGGGGTTGTAAATCCCAGGAAGAGGAGAGAATCCTTGTTCGCTGAGCAGAAACACTGGATGTGATAGCAACCACGCAAAGTAAGGTTGTCATCTGACTAAATTTCTAAAGCTTTGCTGATTTGTTGAAAACGGATTTCATAGATATTATGTACGTGATGGTTCTCGATTAACTTTAAATCAAGGAGTTGCAAAATGAAACTAAAAGGATTTCTTTCAGGAGCCACATTGGTCTTGGCATTGATAATCTCTGGCGTCTCCTGGGCTCAGTGTCCCGAGGATACCATTGATTTGGGTATCTGTGATACCTTATATGTTGAGCCGTGGGTAGATACGGACACCTGTTTTGTCTCCTGTTATTTTGGAAGTTGTGATACCATTTGCGTTAATGATCCCGGTGAGGAGTTCCCGTGTTTCCTGTTCGTTAGCCTTTTCGTGACCCACGATTCAAATACCTTTTATTGGGCTGAACATATACCGCCCATCTGGGTTCAGGACTCTATTGCCCTTTTTGTGGTTCCTCTTACTTTCTGGCATGATTCGGAGAGTGATGGACAGGTAATTTTCCCCACTTCGAACTGGTTGAATAACTCCCAACAAGATCCGTTTCAGCCCATATTTCCCAAAAGCATCTACCGCCATATTGTTGATGAGAATGGTGATAGCATTTACAATCGGTTAGGGTTGATGCCAGGCCCACCCGAATATCTGCCTCAATGGAGTATCACCATGGACGTAGATACTCTCTCTAGCGTTGGGGATTCAGGTCATGTTTTCGTCTCCATGATTCCTCAGGCGGATGGTTGTCGTAGATGGTGGGAGGGAAGCCGAGTGCTTCTGTCCACCTTGACCTTTATCGTTTCCGATATTATGCATGTCTATATCGACAGCACCTTTTGGCCACTTCACCCAATGGAGGGGAATCTTGGATAATAGAGGAGAGTTACGACATCACTTGGATCTCAGAAAATTTCACCGATAATGTAATGATTGAATATTCTGCAGATGAGGGGGTGATGTGGGATACCATAATTGCAGACACCGAAAATGATGGACTGTATACATGGACCATTCCCGATACTCCCTCAGAGAGTTGCAGGGTGAGGGTATCAGATGCTGCAGATGGGGATCCCTATGATATAAGCGACAGCAATTTTTCCATTACCTATGAGCCGGACTTCACCATTGATGCTATTCCGGATACTCAGTGGGTCAAGCAGGGAGATACCACGGGTTTTGAGGTGATTTTGACTTCCTTTCATGGATTCAGCTCTCCTTGCACCTTGACTGTCGAGGGTCTGCCCTCCCTTTCTGCCGGAGAGTTCGACCCAGCGGTGATCGTCCCCACCGACACCTCTACCTTGACCATTACCATTGATACTCTTACTCCTTTGGGGGCATATCCTCTTACCATTACAGGAACCGAAATGAGCAAACAGATAGAGCAAAGCATCGAGAGATGGTTGGTTGTGGTCTCGGCCTTAAATTTCAAGCCGTCCATATCGGTGCCAGAATCGGTGCTTGTATATGGAGGATTTAGCGCGAGCTTCTCGGTCGTTGCCACCGATCCTGATACTTCAGACACTCTGACCATAGCCAAAGAGGGGGTCGGAGAATTTCCATGTCCCCCCAGAACCACCCCCAATGTTTGCTATTTTTGGTGGACCACTGAGGAAGAGGACACCTTGAATTCTCCTTACCAGCTCATCTTTACAGTTGATGACGGGCGCGATAGCACTGACACCGGGGTTGTGTGGATAAGCGTTCTCGGTTACGATGTGCCTCCGTCTCAGGCAGTAGGTGATTGCAATGGAGATGGCATTGTAAATATAGCAGATGTAGTATTCTTAATCGATTATTTGTTTAAGTATGGTCCACCGCCTAATCCTCCTGCGGCAGGGGATATCAATGGAGATTGTTTTATAGGAGTCTCAGATGTAGTCTGGTTAATAAACTATCTTTATCGAGGGGGACCTCCGCCTCAGATCAGATGTCTACCTGGAGATGTGAACTATGACGGGAATGTAAACTTATCCGATGTTTTTCACTTCCTTGACTACATCCTTTCCAACGGACCTCCTCCTGTATCTATGCGATCCACCGACGTCAATGCGGATTGTTTCATAAACGTGGTGGACCTGGTATATCTGATCAACTATCTTTTGAGAGGTGATTCTCCTCCCCTACCTGGGTGTGTCGAACCCAAGGCTGGTCCTCCCGAGACAGCACCGTCTTCGGCAATTGCCGAGGTGGGATTCTCTGAGCTTAAGTATGATCAGGAGTCCAGAACCATGGAGTTGCCGGTGTATGCCAATTTCGATGTTACTGTGGCAGCGGTAGCGCTTTCCGTTACATGGGATCCAGCAGAGTTTTCCTTCCTTGAGCCGATTTTGTCCGCCAGAAGTGAGGAATTAGGATTATATTACAATTTGAAACCCGGCGAACTAAAGATCGGAATGGTGGACATATATGGAAAAAGCACGATAAAACCTGGCATCGGACCGATCATCACTTTAAGATTTGTTCCTGAAGATTGGAAAAAAGTGGACCTGAGAAGCATTCAGATCGAAAAGGCAACCGTTGTCAATACTCAGGCACAAGAGCTTCGTCTTAAAATGGTAGAATAGTAGATTGAGTTTTTAGTTGAAAGACAGAAGGACTTGCGCCAATCCCTAAAGCTTTTGGTTAGCCTTCTGGAGCCTGGCTCCAGAAGGCTAATTTTTTGCAAATCCTAAGACCTTAAGATTAATCAGTCCTTATCAGAACTTATAGAAAAAACGAAGGTGAGACTTGAAAAAACCACATAAAGAACCTTTCTGTAAATTCAGAATGGCAGTCTTTATGGTTCCTAAATGCTATCCTGCTTGGGTACGGATTCATTCTCTCCTTATAAGAGCCTGCTTTTGGGGCGCTCTTTGGCTTTGAACATGTCGGAGTATTTTTCCAGCAGATTTCAGAAATAAATGTTGACAATCACGTATGTATTTTGATATATTGGTGAAAATTTTTGGTCGAAGCCGAAGAAAAAGGATCAAGGTAAGGAGGTGAATTTTATGGCAATGAGAATCACGGATGAGTGCACCGCTTGTGGGCTCTGTCCTCCTGAATGCCCAAACGACGCGATCAGCGAAGGTGACATATACGTAATCGATCCTGATAAGTGTAACGAATGTGAGGGTATCGAGGGAGGATCGAAGTGTGTGGCGATCTGCCCGGTGGAATGTATTGAAAAAGCTACTTAAAACACAAGAAATTCAATTCTTGAGATCGAGTGCGCCGCAAAAAAGAAACGGATCTATAATTATTTTCTTTGCTTGCGACGCACTTTGTTCAATAACTTGAAAGGTTCTTTTAAAGGATGGGCGCAAGGCTAATTTTAATCATTGTTATAGTGGGTTTGTTTATTGTTTTCATGCTTCAAAATGATGACCCATTGAAGGTGAAATTTATATTTTGGTCTGTCGTGATGTCCAAATCGCTTTTGATCTTGTTGGTATTCGTCACAGGGTTAATCTTCGGGTGGATTACCTTGGCCAGGGGCCAAAGAAGGAGGGATTCAGTTCGAGGGAAAAAACAAAGGTGAAGATAGGCACGTATAAAGGTAGGCATTGAAAGAGACTTTGACATGGGGAAATATAAATTTTTAGAAGACAGGGCTATCGCCGATGCCGCCTTTGAGGCGGAAGGAAAAAGTCTAGAGGAATTGTTCGAAGCCTGTGCTCAGGCTACTTTCGAGGTTATGGCAGAAACCGACACGGTGGAGGCGAAAAACAAGGAGGAAATCCAACTTAAAAGCGATGATCTGGAAGAACTGTTGTTTAATTGGTTAGCAGAGCTGATCTACTTGAAAGATCTAAAAGCCACGCTTTTCAACAAATACCAAATAAACATTGAAAAACCAGGTGGCTATGAGTTGCGGGCATCTATTTGGGGTGAGCCAATCGATGCAGAAAAACACAAGGTAAAGGTTGATGTGAAAGCAGTGACTTATCACCTTTTGGAGGTGAAGAAATCAGATGACAAATGGATTGCTAAAGTTATTTTAGATATATAATCTCAGGATCGAAGCTGGTTTAAAGGTGGGGATGCTTGTACCGATCTTTGAAGCTCGTAATTCGTAACTGGAATGAGTGACTGCCGAGGTTCTCACCTTAAGCATCGAGTCTGGGTACGAGTTTCTCTAACCATGAGCGATCTTCGAGTTTAGTTTAGAAAATGAGGTGACATGATGCAGATGAATAAAATTCAAGAAGGTGTGTGGGAGATTCCAAAAACAGAAAAAGATGGAATGAGGGTTCCAGCAAGAATCTTCGCTTCAGAAAAATTAATAGAGATCATGGATAAGGGGGTCTTCGACCAGATCACTAATGTGGCCTGTCTTCCTGGCATCCAGAAAAATGCTTTGTGCATGCCGGATGGGCATTGGGGGTATGGATTTCCCATCGGTGGGGTAGCAGCTTTCTCCACTAAAGACGGAATGATTTCACCTGGTGGAATAGGATTTGACATCAATTGCGGAGTCAGATTGATCCGAACCGATCTCACCTTAGAAGAGGTTAAGCCCAAGATGGAAACCTTGATGGATACTCTCTTCAAGTTGGTGCCGGCTGGAGTTGGATCCAGAGGAATCGTCAAGTTGAATTCCAGCACTTTTAAGGAGGTCATGATTAAAGGGGTGGATTGGTGTATTGAGAATGGATATGGGTGGCAGGAGGATAGAGACAGGATTGAAGAGGGTGGACATATGAAAGGCGCCAATCCATCTAAGGTCAGCCAGAAGGCAATCTCTCGAGGAATTGATCAGTTGGGCACCTTGGGGTCGGGAAATCATTATCTGGAGATACAGGTGGGATTAGCCGACCAGATATACGATCCAGAGATAGCCAAAGTTTATGACGTTTCAAAACCAGATCAGATTTTCGTTATGGTTCACTGTGGCTCTCGCGGATTCGGTCACCAGATCGCCACCGACTATCTTCAGATATTTTTAAATGCCATGAAAAAATACGGGATCAGAATTCTGGATAAAGAGCTGGCCTGTGCGCCCTTTAACTCATCCGAAGGACAGGACTATTTTTCTGCCATGGTCTGCGCAGCTAACTCCGCCTTTGCCAACAGGCAGGTAATAACCCACAGAATCAGAGAGGGCTTCAGTGAAGTTTTCAATAAAGACGCAAGGGATTTGGGAATGCATATAGTCTACGACGTAGCCCACAACATCGCCAAAATTGAGAAACACAACTTGGACGGTGAAGAGAAGGAGGTTATCGTCCACAGAAAGGGTGCCACCCGCTCTTTCCCCCCTAATCACCTCGCTGTAACCGATGTCTATAGAGAAGTGGGACAGCCGGTGATTGTGGGAGGTTCAATGGAGACCGGATCATATCTTCTGGCAGGAACCCAGAAAGCTTATGATATGACCTTCGGATCGACCTGTCATGGCGCAGGAAGGGTCATGTCCCGGATGGCAGCTAAAAGAAAGGTTAGAGGAACTGAATTGAGGCAGCGGATGACCGAAAGAGGAATGGTGGTGCGAGCGGTCTCCATGTCCGGTTTGGCTGAAGAGGCAGGTTTAGCTTACAAAAACATAGATGAGGTGGTGAAGGCGGTCGACAGCATCGGCATCTCCAAAAAAGTGCTCCAGCTAAGACCTTTGGGAAGTATCAAAGGATAAACGTGTTTTCTGATGCTCCGGGAATAGTCCCAAGGTCACGCCAAAGGCGGGGGAATTCCCGAAGCTGAAATGCATCGGCATTTCCTAATGCCGATGCATCATGAGGGTAAGCAGATATAGCTCAAGCCACGAAGCCCGTTTGGCGAACCCAAAATAATTGCCCATCACCTTATCGGACGATTTTTTTATGTTCCTCTGGAAAGAAAATAATCTATGGGTATAAAGCTTGGACTCAAGGAAAAAAGGAAAGAGATTTTAGAGGCAGAACTTAAAAGAATTAAAAACCAATTTCCAGCTTTAGATGTTCAAAAGGTTATACTGTTTGGCTCATTGGCAACAGGGAAAGTGGGAAAATCCAGTGACCTCGATTTGATAATAATAAAAAGGTCAGATAAGAAATTTCTTGATCGGATGGACGAATTTTACGAAAAATTGAATCCAAAGGTCTCCCTGGATATTATGGTATACACTCCTGAAGAATTTGAAAGAATGCGTCAAACTAATCCCTTCATAAAAAGAGTGATTCGAGAAGGCAAGATTCTCTATGAGGCCAAATGAGTTAACCGAAGGAAAAAGATGGTTGCAACAAGGAGAGCGAGATTTAGACGACGCAAGGTTTGCTCTTTCCGGTAATAGATTCAACCTCGCTTGTTTCTTAGCGCAACAATCAGCTGAAAAGGTTCTTAAAGGTTACCTTTATTTTAAAGGAGCAGAAGAGGTCTGGGGTCATTCGGTATCTGAATTGTGTGGAGACGCTTCAGGTTTCGACAAAGAATTTGAGACTTTAAAGAAGATGGCGGCGTCTTTAGATAAATACTACATCCCCACTCGTTACCCCAACGGGCTTCCTGGTGGCATACCTGCAGAGGCATTTGATAAAGACGACGCAGAAAAAGCCATCTCTCTGGCTGAAAGTGTGTACTCATTCGTCGAAGAGAGATTGCTTTAGAATCAGTTGTGCAATACCTGACATCTGGGGCAAAAGTAGCTTGATCTTTGACTTATCTTGATTCTTTTGATTCTGATTCCACATCTTTTGCACGGTAGACCTTCCCTCCCATAAACTTTGTGTTGAAGCTGAAAGCTTCCGATTTCTCCATCCACATTGTAATAATTTTCTATCGATGATCCGCCAGCCTTGATTGCTTTTTTCAAAACTTTCTGTATGGTTTGACGGAGCGTTTCTAATGCTCGAGGATTAAGCCTATCTATCTTTTGCAACGGATGAATCTTTGCTTCAAACAAAGACTCATCCGTATAGATGTTTCCCAGACCGGCAAAGATTTGCTGATTTAGAAGTGCCGATTTTATCCTGCCCTTCCTTTTCGTGAAGAGATTTACAAAATCAGAGGGAGATATATTTAAAGGTTCGGGTCCTAATTTCTTGAGTTCAGGAAGTTTCTCTTCCAGAGAGGTGCCAAAAGACTTGATCTTGCCGAATTTTCTCAGGTCTCTATATATCAGTTCCTTTTGGGTTTTATCCAACTTCAGAACAAGATGATCATGTTTGTTCAACGCGGCGGAAGGTTTACGGAGAAGAAAACTGCCGGTCATACCTAAGTGAGCCAAGATCGTCGTTTCGTTGGATAAATCAACAAGTATGAATTTCCCCCTTCGCCTTACCCTTATGATCTTGCTTTTTTCTACATTTTTTTTGAAGTGCCTCGAATTCTGTTTGACAATTCCCGGAAAGATCACGTTCACATCTTTGATCTTTTTCCCGGCCAAAGTTTTTCGCAAACCTCTAACTATGGTCTCGACTTCAGGCAATTCCGGCATAGAAGTCCTTTCAGAAACAAGCTATCTCAGTTAAGTCCTGCCTTTGATAACGTTGGCTTGTTCAAAGTTCTACAGACCTTGCAAAAATTTAAGGGAGAAAAGAACCTTAGTCAATTAAAAACTCTGGAAGGGAAAAGCTAATGATTTAATATAAACGCTTTAAATAAGATGTCATTCCGAGGAGCGAAGCGACGAAGCAACGACAACCCAATAGCATTTAGTGCGTTTGTATTAATGCCGGGTGAAGGCGAGGGCTCCCACTTTTCTCTTGACAAAAGTAGCTCTCAATGTTTATTGCTCATGAATTAACAGCGGGTTAATTTTCTCGGGCTATAAATGAAAGTCCTTAAAGTATTCCTCATTTCAGTTCTTTTCATCCTTTTCACCTGCGAGAAAAAGCAAGACGAATTCGTTACTTTGAGCTGGTGGCAGTTCTGGACCAATCCCGAAGTCAAGCCAACCATATTGGAACTGATCAAACAATTCGAAAAAGAGAATCCAAATATCAAAGTTAACCTCACTGATTTAACCTGGTCGGATGGACACGAGAAGATCGTGGTGGCATTTGGATCTGGCACTGCACCGGATGTTTTGGAGCTCGGCTCCGACTGGGTGCCCGAGTTCTCTTATCAAGATGTCTTATTAAATGTGACCTTGGAAGCAGAAAAGATCAAAAATGAATTCCTGATGTGGGAACCAGCAACCATCGGGGAAGAAATCTTCGGTTTCCCCTGGATTCTTGATACCCGGGTTTTATTTTACAATAAAGGTTTAATGGAAAAGGCCGGACTCGATCCGAATAAGCCGCCAAAGACTTGGGATGAGTTCTTGCATTGTTGTAACGCCATCAATAGACTAAAACCCGATGCTTATGGTTTTGGAGCGAATTCAGCTGAAAGACACAGGTTGTACAAGAAGTTCTTGCCCTTCCTCTGGGCGAACGAAGGAAGAATCCTATCGGATGATCAAGCAGAATCAGAAATAAATAGCCGTGAAGGAGTACAAGCTTTAGAATTCTATAGGAGACTAACTCAAAACGGAATGGTAGATACGCAGGCCATGCTGGATGAGGCTTTCAACCATAATAAGATTGGCTTTGTGATTTCCGGGGGTTGGCTTTTAAACGACTTGCGAAAAAATCATCCCGAAGTGAATTTTGGAATATGCTTGATGCCCAAACCCGAATCTGATCGAGGAATGCCCGCTTCCTTTGCTGGCGGTGAATTTCTGGTGATAAACAAAAAGAGTGAAAATCCACAAGAGGCTTTAAAATTGATAAAATTTTTGATTCATAAAAATAACTGTTTGAAAGTATGTCAAGCCATCGGTTCCGGTTTTCCTTCTGCGAAAGGCGCAGAATTTGATCCTTATTATCGAAATGAGCCGTATCTTTCAACATTTCAGGAGCAACTGAAATATGCTATCTCTCCACCTCCTCACCCCAAGTGGGTCTATATCGAAGAGATCATCGAGAAGGCGGTAGAGGAGGTGATGTATGATAAAAAATCAGCCCGAGATGCATTAGATGAAGCAAAATCAGAGATCGATAAGTTGTTAAGATGATGTTGTCAACGGATTAAACGGATTAAAAGAGTTAGTCAACTATGATTTGATTTAGATGAAATCGGATAATCGAAACCGAGAATCCAGCCATTCAAGAGTTGGCTCAGGGTGTCCTTCAGGGTGAATATCTTCAGGATGAACCCTCACCCTGAGCCAGAAGTGTTGCGGGGTCTGGGTACCCCGCAACAACGGTCCATCCGTTCAACTCGCTCAATCCGGTGACCGCTTTTATGTAGCGGAAACCTTTAGGTTTCCATTCTGGAAGGCTAAAGCCTTCCTCTACATTTTTTAGATATGAAATTAAAACAGAAAACCACAATCCTCTTTTTGTCCCCTTGGATTCTAACCCTTTTGATCTTCTGGCTTTTTCCTTTGGTTTACTCTCTAATTTTGAGCTTTTCAGAATACAATGTTTTGAGCGGTGAGTCACATTTTGTGGGGATCTCCAATTATCTGGAGCTTTTGAAAGACGGGGATTTTTGGACTGCTCTGAAAAACACTTCATTTTTTGTGGTGGGAACAATTCCTTTCACTACCATCTTCGCTTTGATACTGGCGATCTTGGTGAATCAAAACATTCCTTTAAGAGGACTTTTTCGGGCAGGATTCTTTGTTCCCTCCATTACGTCCATGGTGGTGATCGCCTTGATCTTCATGAATCTTTATGCTAAGGAGGGGTATTTGACCTTCCTCTGCAATTTGGTTGGCGCTCCCACCCCGGAGAAAGGATGGCTTTTTTCCACCAAAACCGCACTTCCTTCCATCATGCTTATGGACGTATGGATGAGCACAGGATTTTATATGCTTTTGTTTTTAGCCGCACTCCAATCGATCCCTTTGGAGCTTTATCAGATCTCCGACACCCTAGGCGCCAACTGGTGGCAGAAATTCAGGCATGTAACCTTGCCTTATCTTAGACCGATGAGCTTGTTTGTGATCTTGATAAACACCATAAAATCTTTTCAGATCTTTGTGGAGATCTTTGTGATGACCAAAGGGGGACCTTTGAATTCCACCTTGACCATGGTGTATATGGTTTACGAAACCGGATTGCACAAATTCAGAATGGGCTATGCATCTGCGGCAGCGTACGTTTTATTCCTTGTAATTTTGGTTTTGTCGTTAATACAGTTAAAACTTTTTGGATATGGAAGAACCGTGGAGGACTGAGACGGAATCAATAAAGAAAGAAGAAAGAATAATGGGCTTGAGGTAAAACTATAGATTAAACCTGCAAGGCGTTGTGTAACAGTAGCTTAACATTCAGCCGATGTGAGAAACATGACGTTGCATTCTGAGTTATAATTTTTACTTTTGTGTTCTTAGTTTTCTGAAATTTATGGCACGTTCCAGTAGTACAAAGAGAATTCTGTTATTTCTAATCCTGGTTTTCGTCCTCATCGGCATGCTTTTCCCCATGTATTGGATGATCGCATCATCATTTTCTTCCGAGGCCAGCTCGATATTGGAAATCTCCGATCTTTTGCCCAAAGGACTCACTCTAAGAAACTACATTGACGTTTGGTCTTATGGTCCTTTTCCTCGCTTTTTCTTTAACAGCCTTTTTGTCGCAAGTATGATCACTTTGGGGAATATCATCTTCTGTTTGATGGTCGGTTATGCTTTTGCTCGTAAAACTTTTCGCTTCAAAAATGTTCTTTTTCTTTCAGTGATCATGGTTCTGATGATCCCGGTGCACATTTTAATTGTGCCCCTATTTCTGATCATAAAGAATTTGGGTTGGTATGATAGTTATTTTGCTCTGATCGTCCCCTGGTTGGTCAGTCCTTTGGGAATCTTTTTGATGCGGCAATACATCCAATCTTTACCGAGGGATTTGGAAAATCAAGCCAGGATTGATGGCGCAGGAGAGTTCAGGATACTTTTTCAGATCGTGGCACCTTTGTGTAAACCAGCCTTAGCCGTCTTAGCCATTCAGGTATTTTTAGTTAACTGGAATTCTTTTTTATTCCCTTTTATTCTGACTTCAAGTGAAAAGATGAGGACATTGCCTGTTGCGTTAGCACTATTTCAAGGCTATCAAACCATCGACTGGCCTCACCTTTTAGCCGCCTCCAGTTTATCCGCCTTGCCGGTGATCATAGTGTTTCTGTTCTTCCAAAGGCAAATAATCTCCGGCCTTACCGCCGGGGCAATAAAGAGATAAATTTGTGGCATCGGGTCTTGTCCCAGACCTCTTCCTTCTTGAGTGTTGCCTAATTTTTCCCTGTCAAAGGCGGGGTGTATGATTTGTATTTGGTATCTACAAAAAAAGTTTCTTTTTTACTTGACAAATGGAGGCCAATGAACATAAGATTAATATTGTAAACATGGAACAACGGTTATCTTTGAAATGGGATCTTCCAATAAAGGCACACTAAATTCTTTTTGTTTCTTTATTGTTTTTCTGAATTAAAAGTGTGACTCAGAAGGATTTGAGCAGCCCATGAAATCTATGGGATAATCTGCTTAAGTTCGTTTTAATGGCTCGCTGGGGTTAAGGGCTAAAAGAAAGGGGTGAGACCTATGTCAAAAAGAACATCAATCATTATTGGGGCAGTCTTGCTTCTATTAGCCTTTGGTATAGTATATTCCATTACCACCACAAAAAGCGAGGCAGATTGCTTAAGAGAGTTGGTATATTGCTCATACCCGGAGCATTTATCAGGGTGTCCCGGTGATGGTATCAATGCCTGGCACAATTTTCGATGCCACGTTTGTCTCGGTGACGGGTGTCCAGCTTCCCCAACTCACCGGTGCGTGGATCTCGGATATACTTGCATGTACGACGACCCTGTAGAGCCGAAACCAACACCGCGTTAGAAATCATTAACTCAAAGCCCATCCCCAGCGAGCTTTATTTGAAAATAAAGGGGAAAATTGTAAGAATGAATCATTACCTAAGATAGGTGATTATATTGCGCTTCTTCCTGCTCTTCAGTCCTGCCTTGCATTGATCCCGCCTTTGGCGGGAGAAGTGAGACCTCAGGGTCGAAGGAAACATCGAGAGGTGGTCAATCCCGGCTCAACAAAAGGTGCAACACTACATATTCGCTAAATCGAATTCCATCCCATCTGTGGCAGCGGTGGTTTTAATTCCTATTTCTTTTTCGATCTCAGCCGCAATCTCCCAGGGTTTGCTTCGCACCATGGTCATGCCAAAATGAGTCAAAATGGCTCGCTTTGGTCTTATCCCCTTTATAATGTTTTTGACATCCTCAAGGTTCAAATGATCCACATCCAACTTTTTTCCGCCCTTCCCATCGTAACGAACCAGGTTGATTACGATTAAATTACTCTTTTTATATTTGGCAATTAAATCAGGAAAGAACCTGGAATCGACGATGAAAGAGATGGTCTGCTTCGAGCTTTCAAGCATGATGCCATAAGTTTCAACTGGATGAATATGACGCAAAGGTGTAGAGATTTCTATGCTCCCTAAAGTGTAAGTGCTCCCTTCTTTCAAAACGTGAATCTCGTCTACATAGTCTCTCACATATTTCAGGACAATTGGGTCATCTTCCAAAGCAGAAAGAGGTGCAAACAGCGCGCCTTTTTTGGAGAAGCCGCCATTGGTCATGGCTTCAATCATGATGTTCACATCGTTGGCATGATCTATGTGTTGATGAGATAACATGATTGCATCCAACTTGGTGGGATCTAAGGGAGGTCTGCTTTTGGCGCATCTTACTAAGGTTCCCGGTCCGGGATCTAAAAGCAGATTCTTTCCATCTATAGTTATCCAGGTTCCAGCGGATGAGCGTAGTTGTTTTGCAACTACAATGCGAGCTCCCGCTGTTCCTAAAAATTTAATCTTATCTGTCATTTTTCAGAAATGTTGAGTTCTAACGGACTATCTGTTGTCAGGCACTCTTTCCACAAGCTTACCGACCTGTTAAGAAAAAGAATCCTGCACAAATGTCAACCAAATTCCAAAGAGAGCTGGAAAGAAGTTGAATTCAGGAAAATTTTCTGGAGTGTCAAGCTTCAGCTTAACCTATCCTCCGGACCCAACGGAAACTCTCCTGGAATAGAATGAACTTCTTAAGGGTTCACCTAAAGGTGAACACTCCAGTTTGCCCTCTTCAGCAATTTTTCAAAGGTTTTTATAGGCTTTTCAGCCTGTTTTCATTAGCCCCAAATGATTTTGGCTAATTCTAAATTATTGTGGATTTATGCCGATAAACAAACTTAGGATAAAAGGCTTCAATCTTAAACTATAAATATTAAACTGAAGGGGAGTTTATCATGAACAGAAAAGTATCTGATTTTCTGGTAGTCGGCTCTTGGGTGGTTCTTATTCTATTGGCAATTGCCATGTTGATGGCAGGATGTTCCAATAAGAGATCAACAAAAGAAGAGGAAAGGGTGGTGCTCATTAAATCTCTTTATGCTCCTTCCTCTGTTCAAAAGGGGAAGACCGGCACGGAAGGGTCTCCTTTTCGGCCACCCCGTCCTCAATCGGATACTTTACACCCACAGTTGATACCACGGATGCCAATGGTCTGGCCGCATCGGTTTTCACTGCTACTGATTTGGGCACCGCTACAATTCAGGCGAGCGCTGAAGGAAGTCAATTCAAAACGGCACAGATAGAGGTGATCTCAGCTGGGGGAGAAACCACCAAACCCATCGAGATCGAGATCGCCCCTGGCTGGCTTCCTGCGGACGGAATCTCCACCAGCATACTCAAAGCCACGATCAGGGATTTATCTGGCACTCTGGCAGAGGATGGCACCATTGTGAAATTCGCGGCTGGCGAAGACTTCCAAGATGTAGATGGCGACGGCTACTATACCGAAGGGGTTGACCAATTAAGATATGATACCAATGGAGATGGAAAGTGGAATCCCATTGGGATCATAGCGCCTTACGCTCTCACCCAAGATGGAGTTGCTGAAGTCACCTACACCGCAGGATTCAGAACCGGAACTGCCTATATTAAGGTGACCACAGGTCCTGCAGGTCAACAGATTCAAGATTATAATACCATACTTTTAGTTCCCGCTGATACTGTGGCATACATTGTGCTGACCTCGGAACATCCTATCATTCAAGTTAGAGGTACCGGTGGAGGGGAGGCCACTCAGATTACCGCGGTATGTTATGATGACAACGGAAACAGAGTTGACGAAGACTTTCCCGTGGAGTTTTACATCATAAATGGACCGGGGGGAGGAGAAAACCTCAATGGAGAGGAGAGCGAACCGGTGATTGCCAATACGAACCCGTATGGAGAAGCGCGGGTCACTCTGTCAAGCGGAACTGTATCAGGTACCGTCAGAATCAGAGCCAAAGCGGGATCTATCTTGTCCTATTCGACCATAGTTACCATCTGTGCCGGACCACCATTTGACATTTCAGTAGGAGTTCTTCCCTGCAATATTCGAGGCTGGGACAAAGATTGCGTGGAGGCAGACCTATGTGCATGCGTAGTAGATATATATGGGAATCCCGTTCCAGACTTAACCGCAGTTCACTTCAGCACTGAGGAAGGAATGGTTCACTCCAGCGATCAGACCGAAGACGGTTGCGCCTACACAAAATACCTGTCCGGCGACCCAAGGAACAACGGCCTGGCCATGATCTGGGCTGAAACCATAGGCGAGACCGGGATCGTAAGGGACAGCACGGTTCTGATTGTCTCTGGTCCACCAGCCAGCGTCAAGTTCCTTTCTTATCCTCAGAGCCTTTTGGCTGATGGAATTTCCAAAGGATGCGTTATGGTGGATGTACGGGATGTCAATAATAATTTTGTGGTCGGTGGGACTCCGGTTAAAATGAAAACCAATTTCGGTTCTGTGGCCAGCGGTGTGACCAGCGATGGCTGTTATGCCAGCCTTTATGAGACCGAGTTAATAAGCGAGGTTCTGACTCAGGATTATTCCATGCCCAGTCCCTATTTGGATGACGGAGTTGGGGTGCTTAACGTTTTGACCGCTAAATCGGGATTCGTCTCCGCTTCTGTATATGTGACGTTCCTTACTGGCTACACCTATAGCAAAAACTGTGAGATCGATATGGAGACTCAGGTTCCTTACGGCGCTACAGTTCCGATAGTGGTGATCATACAGGACCGATATGGAAATCCTTTGGGCGGACACGAAATCGTGGCTGATCAGTCCCGAACGACGAATGGCACCATTATTGGCACAGGATATACTAATGCTTTTGGAGAGGCGGCCGGATTTACCTTCACCGCTGCCAGCGGAGGTGGAGAAACTGCAATAGTAACTCTTTGTGATGAGGATCCCAGAGGAAAAGTTTGCATTGCTAAGAAGATAAAGTTAGGCGAAGATTAAATCCAAATTCTGGAGCCGTAGGGAAGGAAGGGAATGTTTCTTAAGAAAAAGCCCCGCCTTTGGCGGGGCTTTTTTTATGGCTTTACCAGATTGATCACTACTAATAGGCAAACAAATATTGGCAGGATATTGAAAAATGAATAGGAGGTAAAAAAGAAAACGACCCCGGCTAAGATAACTGCAGGGATAATTATTCGGAAGAGAATGCGAAAAGAGAGTTTGATGATCTGGTAGATTATCATGAAGATGATATATAGAATGACCAGATCCAAAGCCAATTGGACAAACAGGCCAAAATTGGCATTCGCATACCGATTCATTTCCGAAAACCATTTCACAAAAAGCTCAAGATGTGAAAGAGCCGGCCCAAGGAAGTGAGTTATCTCAGTGAGCATATTAATGCCCTCCCTTAATGCGATTCAATTTTAAGCCGGCAACACCATCCCCCTTTTGCTGCGGCACAATTTTGTTATTCCCCACCCACGATATGAAACCATATGGTTCATACCAAAGGCGAAAATCCCTTGGAAAGCTCCTCCCCCCACAGGCGAGCATCAAGGTGTTACTATCAACAAATAAGACTGATTCAGATTTGTCAATAGTTTTTTTAAAAAATTTTGAAAAAAAATTAAAAGCTCCGAAATGGCCAGGCCTTTCAGGAAATTCCTTTCCGATCTTCTTTTAGAATGAATCCTCACCCAGAAGCCAAAATCTTAAGATATTTTTGTAAAACAGTTACGATTGCAAGAAGACACATCACCAAAAGGAGGATGGATATTACTTCTTCCGATTTATGTTCTGCGGATTTAGTAAGGGAAGTTGAACCAGATGAGGTCATAGAATAGGAAAAAGAGAAAAAAAGCTGAGTTTTCTCCTCTTTTGGGATTGTAGGTCTAATTCACAAGGTGCAGCCAATCTTTCAAAAGAAAAAGGACCCTGCCAATTAGGAGCGACATACGGGACATAACCGTATAACCGAACGAGGCGCCAAATGAGATCATCAAAAACCAGATTCCGACTTTGGCTGCGCCCCCTAAAGCCCCTTTATGCTCTTTGGAGAAGAAAAAGTAGAGGAGTCCTGTAATAACACCGAGGGTCAAAAGAATATTGTTGAATGAGGTGAGCCAATTGTCAGTGACCAACGGCCGGAGATTAGCGTGAATTTGTGGGAACAGATCTCCTTGCATATATCCGAGTATGGCAATTCCCGCATAGATACCTATGACCAGCGCCATGGGCCACCTGGAAAGCCAACTGAATTTTTTGGTAAAACGGCTGAAAAGTAAAATCCCGAGGGCGAAGGGTACCAAGAGAAGAAGTCTTCCTTGCTGGGTTAGAGGTTCCCATAGGTTAGGAAGAAACATGTTATAGTATTCTAGAGTAGCCCAGTATCCGGCAGAGATGCCGACGAAAAGATGCTCGGCAAATTTAAAGAATGGGTTGTCCTTATAAAGGAAAGAGAGAACGCACAGGGTCAATGCTGCGCCCAACCAGATTCCTATTGTTTCTGATAACGGTATCAATTGACTTCCTTTAACTGGTTTTTTAGTTGGCTTCTTAAAAATTCCTGTCAACGCCGCACATTTTTAAACCTTGAGTCTTTTCTTAACTCCTTTGACTGAGAAATAAGCGATATTGCCAATTAAAATAAATAGGAACACGACAATATGGGAGACGGATTGAGCATCCATACCCCTTCGAGCTGTTCCAGGCCTTTTGATCAACTTCTCATATTCAGCCGCGCCTTTCATCCCTCCCAAAAGTCCTACCAGTTGGCCAGATTGAAGATAAGGATAGAATTCTGGAGCAACCACAGCAGTGCAGCCGGAACCCAATTTCACATGATACCGTAATACGACCTGTTGCACCCATTCTCTGGTGCCGGGAAGCCCTCCGGATATGTTTACCAACATAGCGATATCATCGAAGGTGTTCACCCCTTCCATTATGGGTATATCCTCAATCTTGGTCCCATGCATATCGTTGGGAAAAGTCTTCGGAATGCTGGTTCCTAGCGATACCATCACCACCTCCCTTCCTTCTTTGAAGCCCAAATTGACCCAGTCCACGCCATATTCTTTGACTGGAAGATCTTTCAAGACTTCGCTCATCGCTCTCTCCGCTAAAAGCGTCCCTGTAGGCCATAGTTGAATGGTGATAACCTTCAGATCTCGAGAGAGAAGATGATAAAACGCGGCCACATTCATAGGAAAGAGTTCCGGCATGGAACCGGGATCGTAATCGCAGGAGACTAACACCTTGGAACCGGGTGGAATGGACTCAATTGCGTCATAGAAGCTTCGCACCGGAGGAGTCACTGAAAAATCCATGTTAACCGGCAAAAGCAAAGGTATGGCGATGGACAAAAAGATGAAGATAAATATTATCCGTCGATCAAGAGTTTCCAGCTTTTCCAATATCCTTTTCACGGTCTTTCCTCAAAAAATTTCCTTTCACAGCTGATTATGAAGATTAAGCTGATGTATCTGCTGCGCTAATCTGTTTAATCTGCTTAATCTGTTCAATCTGCTGTGAATTCGATCCTATTCTCCTCCTAAATATGTTCTTTCCAACCCGGTCAAAACCTTTAAGGCCGTGGATATGGCGCCCAGGGCGGCACCGATCATGATAGCCCTTTTTCCAGCTAACTGAGGAACGTTCATTATCCATTCGGTGAAATCCGGAAAATTATTCCATAGTTCCTCTCCCACTGGCACTCTTCCGATCATCACCAGAACTGCCGTTACAGCTAAGAGTGCCGCCTCCAAAGTCCTAATCCGAAAAGCTCGAAATGCAGCTGAGGCGATGAAGAATGCCAAAAGAGCGAACATGGTCGATTGCAGAGGATACTGTGCGTGATAGTAAACCCAATCGAAGATCGTTCCCTCTCCGATCCCTCCAAAGAAGATTCCCAGCGTTATCATGAAGAAAAGACTTACAATCAGGACAACCTTGTAAGGCCAATCCCTCTGATTTTTCTGGATTGCATGAAAATTGACCCTCAGTATATTGGCAATGGCCAGGACATATGCAAAGGCGATCAGAATCTGGGCCCATTGGCGGACTGTTTCAAAAATGGAAAGCACCTGCCTGTGAGGGATGAATAATTCCAGTGTATAGAAAATGCCCGCTAAAAAGCAAATGGCTATGGGAATCTCACGTCGCATAAGACAATAATTCCAGAACGGAGGTAATCCGTTGGGATTCAAATGATTTTCTACCAAAAACCTTATATGGTAATTCTCTTAGTGATTTCAAGATGATACCTGCTAAAAGGCTTGCGCCTCAATTTGAGAAAAGAATCAGTCCATCCCGTTCATAATCAATTCATTCTATGAAAAACCAACGGGTGAACTGGGTTATCCCTAAAGTTTCCAGAATTGCTCCCAAAGCTAAGATCCCTATGATGATAGCTTTGGTTAAATCCGAGCCCTTAAGGCTTCCCAAAAGCTTAGGTTCTTTTGAAAGATAGGCACTGGAGGCAAAGAGCTCTTCGCCAATTATAGTGTAGTCACACGCTACCACAAAGAAGGGAAGCTGGTGGATGTTAGCGGTGCCTGCCACCTGTATAGCGCCAGTCAGAAATCCAGTTTCAGCTAACATCAAAGATTCAGCGAAAAATGAACCGAACATCAAGTTAGCGGCTGGGCGATCCCGAAGCATTATCCCCTGCACTCCAGCAGCATAAGCGAACTGCTCGTCGGAGATATAGCGAACGTTGTCTCTATTGTAGGCATCGGGTCTGCCCGCACTCGCATATCCCTCTTTTACCCTTTCCTCTGCTACAGGAACCACCATTGGCCTACATATGGGGACGAACAAGGGGGTATCATAAGCAGCCACCATCTTTGCCACGTTCCCCAGAATTATCATGGCGGCGACGGTCTGTATCTGATCTATGTCCTCAATTCCCGGGATGAAAAGCACTGGCTTGCCCATTTCAGTGGCTCTTCCCACCGCCTCCTCAATGGCATCCAATCCGGCGATACGTCTTATAAACAAACTCTTTCCTTTTTTGGCTCGGTCGATAAAGTAAATTATGATGGCAAAAAAGAAAATTAGAAAGATCAACATGTTTACTCTATGGGGATTGAACCAGGACTGCGATAAATCCTCCTGAGCAAATGATAGGGGAGAGGCAATTAGAAGAAAATAAAGGAAGAAGAATAAGACTCTGATAAAAGAAATGACTTTCATGTTCTTTTAGAATACACAGGCTGGATGGGAGTCAGATTAAGGAAGGATAAATCTTTTTGAAGAGAGCTCCCTCTGGAAAAAGATTTCTCGGTTAACGCTTTCTCGGACAAAGGTGATCTCCTCAAGCTCCCCATAGGGCTTGAGTTACCATGAGATACCATTCGCGCATGAACTGAATTCTATCTGCCAGAAGGGAGATTCTTCCCATCACGGTCAATCCAAATCCGGCGCCGAATCCAATCATAAGGATCCAGATTCCCAGTCTGGCAGCTCCTCCCACCGCTCCTTTATGTTCAACGGAGAAAAAGAAATAGACCAAGCCACAGAGCACTCCCAGGATAATTAGAAGGTTCCAGAACCCTTGAATGTCCATGAAGTGCACGGGCAGCATGGTGGCGTGTAGTTGTTTGACGACGCGCTGTTGCATCTCCAGGGGTAAGGCCACTCCCACCGCAATTCCCATATAAAAAGCGATAGAGAAGCGAGAGATCCAAGCCCACTTCTTAGAAAAACGGGTCCAGGTCATGACCCCCAGAATGGCAGGCAAAAGATACCACCACTCTCCCCTTGTGGTGACCGGAATCCATACCTTGGGAACAAAGCCGTTGTAGAAAAGGATTATGGCAAAATATCCCGCTGAAACCCCTACCACCAGATGTTCGGCAAACTTGTAAAAAGGGTTGTCCTTATAGAGGAAAGAGAATATGCACACAGTCAAGAAAAGAGCGATCGTGTTCCAGATTATGGTTCCCAGATCCATTTTCCATTCTCCTTACTTTTTATTCTTTTTTCTGGACATGAAGTAACCGATGTTTCCTGCCACGATGAACAGGACGATCACGATGTGAGCGGTGGTCTGGATGCTCATCATCTTTATGGCTCGGTCTCCCTGTTTGGATAAAGCTTCGTATTCCGAGGCTCCCTTAAGTCCTCCCATCAAACCGAAGATTTGTCCGGACGCCAGATAGGGATAATAATTAGCGGTCATCACCCCGGTGACCCCGATGGCTAATTTGACATCGTAACGTCCATTACCGTAGATTATCCAGGCATCCGTGATATTGCCGGAGGATATATCGACAACTCCTTTAACGTCATCATAATTTCTGACATCCCGCATCATGGGGAGTGAATCCAAAGGCACTCCATAGTAGTCTTCGGGAAAGGGGATTCTGAAGTTCTGTCCCATAGCCAGAATGACCAGGCCAAAATACGGTTTATAGCCCAGATAACAGTAATCTATCCCGCTTTTTTTGCCAAATTCTCTGGCCACCTCACTTATCAGTTGTTCTGCCATTCCCGGTCCATTTTGGGAAAGAGCGGAGATGATCAATTTGACATCTTTGGCAAAACACTGACGCATGATGGCACGAGCCATGGGATGCACCTCGGCCATGGCTTGAGGATCATAATCTATGGCCAGAAACATAATATCACCAGGCTCTAAGCTCTCCACAAAATCGTAGATAGACCTCACCTCCTGAGTGACAAATACCGGGACGCGAAAGGGATTCAAAACCGGGATGATCACCGCTATTCCCACCACCAGGTAGACCCATCTTCTGTCCAGATTCATCAATCTATTATAGAAATCCATGATTTTGCCTCCTAAAGACTAATGGTGACCCATTCTCTATTGTTTTTTCTTTTTTCTGGACATGAAGTAGCCGATGTTACCTGCCACGATGAACAGGACGATCACGATGTGAGCGGTGGTCTGGATGCTCATCATCTTTATGGCTCGGTCTCCCTGCTTGGACAAAGCTTCGTATTCCGAGGCTCCCTTAAGTCCTCCCATCAAACCAAATATCTGCCCGGACTGGAGGTAAGGATAGTAATTGGCGGTCATCACCCCGGTGACTCCAAGAGCTAATTTAACATCGTATCGCCCGTTGGCATTGATGATCCAGAAGTCGGCGGCATTGGTAGCAGAGATATCGATCACCGCCTTGACATCATCATAATTTCGTACATCTCGCATCATAGGCAGCGAATCCAAAGGAACTCCGTAATAGTCTGTAGGGAAGGGGATTCGGAAGTTCTGACCCATAGCCAGGATGACTATCCCGGGATATGGCTTATAGCCTAAATAGCAATAATCTATCCCGCTTTTTTTGTTGAATTCCTTGGCGACCTCACTTATCAATTGCTCTGCCATTCCCGGTCCATTCTGGGAAAGGGCGGAGATAATCAACTTGACATTTTTAGCAAAACACTGACGCATGATAGCTTTTGCCATGGGATGCACCTCTGCCATGGCTTGAGGATCATAATCTATTGCCAGGAACAAAATATCTCCCGGCTTTAAGTTTTTCACAAAGTCGTGGATAACCTCCACCTCTGGGGTAACATACACGGGAACCCGGAAGGGATTCAAGACCGGGATGATCACCGCTATCCCTACTACCAGGTAGACCCATCTCCGGTCCAGATTCATCAACCTCTGATAAAAATCCATAATCTTATCTCCTAAAAACTAATCGTGACCCATATACGCTCTCTCTATCCCCAGGATGATCTTCAAGCAGGTGGCAACAATTCCCAATCCTATTCCGATCAAAATAGCCCGATTAGCCGCCATGCTGGGAACCATCAAAATCCAGGTGGCTAACTTCTGGTTTGGTCCGGAGATAGCTCCCAACGGGATCAAACGGAGCATTATCACCATTGCGGTCAAAAGCAGAATGGTAGCCAGAACGGTCCTTGCTCGGAAAGCTCGATATGCAGCAGAGGCGATATAGAAAGCCAGAAGCGAAAACATGGTGGCTTGAATAGGAGTATAGATATACCAGAAGACTTGCATAAAAGGGGTTCCCTCTTCGATTCCCCACAAAGGGCCGCCGATCATCATGAAAAAGAGCCCACCCAAGGCTACCACGCTGTATCCCCAGCCCGGAGATCTTTTTGCCACCTTGTCCAGTTGAACCCGAAACAGGCTCCAAATGCCTAATAACATGGCAAAGACCCCGATGACGATGATACAATCCAGTCCATATTCATAAAAGAACACACCACCATATTCATAAAAGAACACTCCTGCATCATGCGGGATGAAATACTGAATAGCCATGAAAACGCCTGAGACGAAAACAATGAGAATGGGAAGCTGTCCACGCATGTTTATTTCTCCTCAAAAGATTACAGTTTCACTGCAAATAGGTTTACGAAAAAATCCAGATAGAAAGAAGCAGCCAATCCACCTAATATCAGGCTGATCATTATCAGAGCCTTTCCCCAATCCTGAGCCTTAAGCGATCCCAAAAGCAGGGGTTCTCTTCCCAGGTACGCTGAGGCGGCGTACAGTTCTTCTCCGATCAAGGTATAGTCTGTAGCAGCGACAAAGAAAGGGATCTGGGCAATCTCATCTGTTCCGGAGATTTGGATCGATCCTGCCAGCGATCCGGTCTCTGCTAAAATCAAAGACTCTGCATAGAATTTTCCCAAATAGAAGTTGGTGGCTGGTCTTTCTCTGACCATAATTCCGTTCACCGCCGCCACATAGGCAAACTGCATGGAGGTAATGTAGTATATGTTTTCCTCCTTATACATATCCGGTCTGCCTGCATCCAGATAAGCCGCTTTCACCGTCTCCTGCGCCACCATCATCACTATGGGGTCATTGCATGGTACCAATATGGGTGTGCGATATTCTGCCGTCATCTTGGATATTCGAGCCAATATGGTGAAAGAGGCGATGGTCGCTATGTCGGCAGCAGTTCCCAGGCCCAAAATGTAGAGGATCGGTCTTCCCATCTCGGTGGCTCTCCCGATGGCATCGTCCACCGCTTCGATTCCGGCTAAGGGACGAACATAGAGCTCCTCTCCTCTTTTAGCTTTTCTAATAAACATCACCGTAAAAAC
>SMTZ1_10002824_pt1 | contig 27145 bp, 25 predicted proteins | sample DeeMarSWOR136_30_FD_25667 | JGI IMG/M metagenome (IMG submission 25667)
TCGGCCTGAACGATTTTCCTCACGAGGCCTCTGTCCCTCTGGGGGAGGCGCTTCAGGGAGTTGAATACGGCGCCGGCGTTCAGATGGCTGAGGGCTATCTCCAACGGCCATAGGGCATCGTACTTATCGGAGAGATCCAAACTGGCAACGAGAGAGGCGTAGGGAGTGCCCTTGAGCCTGCGCACGGAATCTTTGAAGGACTCCGCCTCGACGAGGTCCTCGTAGCTCTCGACCCTATAGGGCGTTATCGGGATGAGAGACTCAACGATCTGGGGGATCGGGATGCCGCTGTATTTACCCCGGATGATCCTCTTGAGGTTGATGACCTCGAACCTCTGGTAGTAGTAGGACTGGAGGAAGCCGCCGATGTTGGCAGGCGCTAGGTCCACTATCGCCATCATCCGCTCGATGAACTTCTGGTAGAAGACCTTCTCCAACGCCAATGAGACGTCCCCATCGGTGTCAACGGATATCCTACCGTAGGATGTCCCCGCCAACTGCTCAACGAAGCCTTCCAAGCTCTCACGCTCGGCGAGGTTACGCATCTGTTCTGGCGTCAGGAGGTCAGCCATCAGCGCGTGGCTCTTGATGACCACGTAGGAGAGGCCTGGACTCACTCTCGTCGCCGTGCCAGGGCACCCCCGATAAGTTTCATCCTCACCAGCTCCTCTAGGCTCTCCTCGTCGAGCTTGTCCTCGATGAACTTGATCACCTGCCGGTAGCTGGGGATGATCGTGTTCTCCAGCGCGTTCACCTTCCTGTTGGTCTTCCCCAGCTCGTCAGCTATCCTCTCCGCGCGAGCCTCGAATTCGGCGAGCTGGAGGATGTCGTCGAGAATGGCGAGGACTTTCGCTGCCGCCTCGCTGAGGGTGATGTCGAGTTCCCCGGCGATCTGGGGCTTCTTCTCCACCTTGATGAAGGGGTATCTGACGCCCATCACGGCACGAGGCAGAACTTCGAGCTCGAGGCCGGCTTTGATTGAGCTGGCCTGGCTCCTGACTTCCGTGGGACCCAGCGAGATGTAGGCTGCTGTGACGGCCCTGTATGCGCCCCTGAGGTTCTCGAGCAGGAGACTTCGTCGGCCCTTCAGGACCTCGATGGAGGCGGTGAGCTCCTTGGCGAGGTGGTCCCTCTTCAGCTTGAGGAACTCCGTCCCCCGCTCAATGAAGCCTATCCTCCTCTTCATCTCCATGAGGTAGCCCTTCGTGGGCCGGACTCCTGTCGTCGCAGACAAGGTTATATTTCACTCTTGTGGGCCGGATGGTATTTGTTAATATACGCCTCTCTCACTCGTATTAGGTCCTCTTCGGGGAGTATGGAGAGAAGATCCCATGCTATGTCAAGGGTCTGCTCTATGCTCCTATTCTCGTAGGGGCCCTGGTTGACGAACTCCTTCTCGAACCTGTCTGCGAACTGGAGCCAAGTTCTCTCCCTCTCACTGAGCCCGACAACTCCAACGATCCTGACGAGGCCACGGGCCCTTGTACCCTCGGCGTAGGCCATGTACAGCTGGTTGGAGACATCGCTGTGGTCTTCACGGGTTGTCTCCCTTCCGATGCCGTCCTTCATCAGCCTAGAGAGGCTGGGGAGGACGTTCATGGGGGGGAAGATGCCCCTCAGGGAGAGCTCCCTCTGGAGGATGAGCTGCCCCTCCGTGATGTAACCTGTAAGGTCCGGGACGGGGTGGGTGATGTCGCCAGCGGGCATTGAGAGGATGGGCATCAGGGTGACCGAGCCCTGCTTCCCCGTGATCCTGCCGGCCCGCTCATATATCGTGGCGAGGTCGCTGTAGAGGTAGCCAGGGTACCCCTTCCTGGTGGGTATCTCCTCCCGTGCTATGCTGATGGCCCTGAGGGCCTCGGCGTAGTTGGTCATGTCGGTGAGGATGACTAGGACATGCATCCCCATGTCGAAAGCGAGGTACTCGGCGATGGTCTGGGCGATCCTCGGTGTGACGATACGCTCGATGGGGGGGTCCTCGGCGAGGTTCAGGATCATGACGGACTTGCTCAGGGCGCCCGTCTTCTCGAACTCCCTTCTGAAGAAGTCGGCCTCCTCATTCTTGATGCCCATGGCGCCGAAGACAATGGCGAAGTCCTGCTCCCTCCCAGGGATCGTGGCCTGCCTGGCGATCTGGGCTGCCATCATGTTGTGGGAGAGGCCTGACTCGCTGAAGATGGGGAGCTTCTGCCCTCTGACGAGGCTGTTCATGCCGTCGATGGCACTAAGGCCCGTCTGGATGAACTCGCTAGGCACGTCCCGAGCGGCCGGGTTGATAGTACCGCCGTTCACGTCCCTCATATCTGTGCTCAATGGCGCGGGCATGCCGTCGAGGGGTCGGAAGCTGCCGCTGAAGACCCTTCCGATCAGTTCATCAGACATAGGTATCTTCAGGGTCTCACCGGTGAACCTGATGGTCACGTTGAGGTCCATACCACTGGTGTCTCCAAAGCACTGGACCATTGCCCAGTCCCGGGAGACGTCCAAGACGGATCCCGTCACCTCCTCCCCCGATGGCCTCGTGATCCTCACGAGCTCGTCGTAGGAGACGCCCTTGATTCCCTCAACCATGAGGATTGGCCCACGAATCTCGCTTGTTGTCCTGTAGAGTAATCCAGCTTCTTCATAGGTCATTAGATATCCACCTCGTACTCATCTGCAAGTTCATTCTTCTGCGCCTCTATCGCAGCGTAAGTATTGTTAATCGGCTCCGTCCCCCGCCTCTCCTTGAGGCGGAGCAGCTCCGTGACCACGTCCATCTCCCTGATCTTCTCGATAGGTACGCCCTGCCTGATGAGGGGTTCCACTGAGTTGTAGAAGTCGATAATCACCTTAAGCAGTGCGGACTGCTTATCCGCCTCGCAGTAGGTGTCGACCTCGTGGAAGGCGTTTTGCACGAGGAAGCCCTCCCTCAGTAACTCCGCCAGTAGTAGCACGAGCCTCTGCTCATCGGGAAGCGCCTTCTCGCCGATGATCCGGGCGGTCTCCTCGATCTCCGAAGCCTCCTCGAGGAGCCTCAGCGCCTGGGCGCGGATGCTCTCCCACCCGGGGTCGAACTGGGACCACCAGCGGGAGGCGACCTCCATGTACCTTGTGAAGCTCCTGAGCCAGTTGATAGCTGGAAAGTGGCGTCTGTACGCGAGCTCGGTATCTAACGCCCAGAAAGTCCCGATGTACCTAAGCGTGTGAGTGGTGACAGGCTCGCTGAAGTCTCCACCGGGCGGGGAGACCGCTCCCAGAAGCGTGAGGCTCCCCATATTCCTGCCGGAGCCCAGCGTGATGACACGACCCGCCCTCTCGTAGATCTGAGCTATCCTATCTGACAGATAGGCGGGGAAGCCAGCCTCAGCGGGGATCTCCTCGAGACGCCCCGAGATGTCTCGTAACGCCTCCGCCCACCTGGAGGTGGAGTCTGCCATAACAGCGACGTCGTAACCCATGTCCCTGTAGTACTCTCCGAGGGTGACTCCCATGTAGATACTGGCCTCCCTAGCGGAGACTGGCATGTTGCTAACATTGGCGACGATTACCGTTCGTTCGATAAGTCTTCGGCCACTCCTCGGGTCCTCAAGTTCGGGGAAGTGGGCGACGACGTCTGCCATCTCGTTCCCCCTCTCGCCGCAGCCGATGAGTATGATAATATCTGCATCAGACCACTTGCTAATCTGCTGAAGTGTGACTGTCTTCCCAGTCCCAAAGCCACCGGGGATAGCCGCAGCCCCGCCCTTCGCAACCGGGAAGAATGTGTCAATAACCCTCTGGCCTGTCATCAAGGGCTGCTCAAGTGGCAGCCTCTCCTTTATGGGTCTTCCAACCCTGACAGGCCAGATCTGCATCATCTTTAACGGAACTATTCCATCTGAAGTCTCTAGCTCTCCTACTACCTCTTCAACAGTGAAATCTCCGGATTTTATTGATTTGATCTTTCCTGATTGGTTGGGAGGCACCATTACCCTATGCTCGAAGGAGGGCGTTTCCTGGACCGTACCTATAATGTCGCCACCGATCACACTGTCGCCCGGCTTAACCTTCGCCTCGAAGGGCCAGACTTTTTCCCTGTTTAACGGGACGATGTTTGTTCCCCTAGATACAAAGGGTCCAGTAAGCTCCCAGAGTTGTGTTTCAGACCGCTCTATGCCGTCCACTATCGTGCTCATGATCCCGGGACCAAGCTCAGCGACGAGGGGCCTACCAGTGTCAATGACGGGTTCCCCCGGCCCGATGCCGCTCGTTACCTCGTAGCACTGGATATATGCCGTCTCCTCGCTGAGGCGTACGATCTCTCCCATGAGCCTTAGGTTTCCTACTTCGATGAGGTCCCCGATCTTGGACTCACCATTGAATTTTGCGATGACAAGGGATCCGTTGATCCTCTCTATGGTTCCTTCAAGAGACAACCTAGATCACCCCCAGCGTTTTGCTGACCCGGGCCTCTATCCTTTTCCTCACATTCAAAAGCCTGCCCTCCAAAGTGTTGTGGAAGGTCTTCGAGCCATCGCTGTTCCTAATGACAACGCCACCCATCACGTCAATGGGCTCGTCGTCCAGCTTGAGGTCTCCTCCCCCCAAAACATCAATGACCTGTTTATTTACCTTTTTAAGGTTCTTCTTCAAGTCTTCCAGGTCTTTTTCGTTGGCTGATACAATGAACTCTTCACCGCCTATTGCTGTGGTCGCCTCTATTACGAGCTTGACTAGGATGCCCCCATAGTTGGTATCTTCGTCCTTTCCCTCTGCGACCTCGGTCAACCTATCCCTTGCCTCGTCGAAAACCTTTGAGAGTAGCTCCTGCCTGGAGAGCATCATCATCTTCCTACCCTCGAGTTCGGCACCGCCCACTATCCTGTCACTGACAGCCCTCAGTTCCGAACCAACGAGGGATAGGATATGTTTCTCCGACTCCTCTTTGATCCTCTCCACTTCTTCCTCAGCGGATTTTAAGATTTTTTTAGCTCTCTCCTCTGCCTTTGCTACACGTTCATTCCTTTGTTTGACTGTACGCTCTATGAGCTGGGTCTCGAGATCGAGGGGTTTCGTGCTCACTGGGGAAGCACCTCTTTCAGCACGAGAGCTACAGCCTCCATTATCTTCTCTTCCGGTACGTCCTTTACGACTTCGGCCTGCTTCTTGTATTCATTGAGCTTCTTTTCAGCTTCCTTCGTGGCCTTCTTCTCGGCTTCTTTAAGAAGCTCATCAATGCCATAGCCGCGTTGAGCCATCGTACGCCTTCTTTCAGCATCAGTTTTAGCCTTGCTGATCATCTGTGCCGCTTTCTGCTCGGCCTCTACGATCTTTGCTTGGGTCTCCTTCTCGGCCCCGTCAAGGAGCCTTTGGAGACGTTCCCCCATTGATAATACTCTTTCCACACTCATTCGATCACAACTCTAGTCTGGTACCAATAGCGAGGGAAACCACCGCTTGTAGCTCCTCCATCCTCATCCCAGTCTCCATGGTAAAGTCTGGTAAAAGGGCGAAGACCGGAGTAATATCTCCCTTATTCATGACGCGCTCCCGGACAGGAAGAGTCTCTCTCGCGAACCGTTCGGGTATAATTATTAGAATGAATTTACCATCGTCAACGAGACGACTTAACGTCTCCGCCACAGCCTCCCCGGTACTCATTTCAAAACCTTCTGCCCCTATGAGCTCGAAACAGGTAATGAAAGAAGAGGGCCCAATGACAGCGACGCTCATTTCCTAAATGCTCACGTTTCTGCATTAAAAAGACTTACGCCATAGTAAAAAACGTTCTTCTCGGAGATTTTTCTGTGTCCAAGGAGAGAAAAGAAGCTTTTAACTCGAAGGGAATCCAGAAAGCAATACCCTTCATTAAGCGGGTAAGAGACTTGCGATGAGGGGTAGGACGTAGTCAGTCACTAGCTTTGGATAAATTCCGATTACAATTGTGATAATAGCGAAGACTAAAAGGGGCCCTGTCATAATGAGAGGGGCTTCCTTCACATCCTTTAAGTGATCAGGCAGTGGTCCAAAGAATATTCGCCTCACTGTCCACAGGGAATAACCAACAGTTAGGACCGTCATAATTATAGCTATCATTGCGAATACGAGTTGTATCCACGAGTTTGCCAATGCGCTACTAAATGTTCCACTGAAGAGCATGAACTTGGACATGAATCCCATGGTCGGAGGTACACCCCCAATAGCAAAAAACCCTATCAGGGTCAGCACTGTGGTCAGAGGCATACGATCAGCCAATCCCCCCATCTCCTTGATACTTCTAGTTTCTACCTGGGACATGAGGATTCCTGCGACACCGAAGAGGATACACTTTCCGAAGCCGTGGGTTATGTAGTGGAAAATAACACCGGCTTCACCATATATGGTAGCACTGGCGAGCCCCAGAAAGATGTATCCCATCTGACTTACGCTACTATAAGCAAGGAAGCGTTTGATATCGTCCTGAGCCAGTGCCATGAGACCACCATAAACCATAGTCAACAGCGCCCAGACAGTGAAGAGAAGGCTGAAGGTTTTAAAGACGGGCCAGAGGGGGATAGCAACAAGCCTAACAGCTGCATAGGCTCCGATCCCTATCATCGCTGGACTCAGCAGTGCTGAAATGGGCGTAGGGGCCTCTCCGTGAGCGTAAGGGAGCCAGATGTGGATGCCAAATACAGCCATCTTTGTGAAGAACCCTATGAGTATGGCAAAGGCTATCCAGCCAGCATGGGGACTGCCGACTACCCCGCTCATAGCTGAGATCTCGAAGCTTCCGGTTATCCAATAACTGCTCAGAAGACCTGCTAACATTATCACGGCTCCAACGTGGGTCCAAAGGAAGTACATCATACCAATACGCTCTTTCTCACCATAACCGTAGTTGTTGATAAGTGCCCAACTAGGTACTAGCATCAGCTCGTAGAACATGTAGAACTGGATGAGGTTTGTGGCAATAACGGTACCTAACATTCCTACAGCATATAATAGGTACAGAGAGTAGTAGGATGCGTATGAAGAGTTAGGTGTAGGGATGCCTGTGTGGTGCTCCTCCTCATGGAACCTGTGCTCCATGTATTTAATTGAGTAGATGCAGATCATTAGACATAGGATGTTTATAGTAATCAACATCCATATGCTCATGCCGTCGGCAAGCATACCGAAGGATAGATTCGCAGCAGGTGCCCAGTTATAGATCTCGCTATAGGACCCACCGCCTTGGATGTCAACTGCAATGTTCGCTATTAAAAGTATAGTAACCACTAGTGGAATAACCGCCACCCATCCAACCTTCTTTCCCATTGATCTCCCAAGCCAATAAACAATGGGTGCGGATACAAGAGGTACTAGAAGTACCAAAGTCAGGGAATAGGGTATAACCATTTTAGATAACACCTCTCATTTGAATCGCTAATAGTCCTAGGATCAGAAAAATGAATAATATAGTTATATATAATATATTATAGGAAAGGATGCCTGTTTGTATCTTCTTTAAACGGTGATGTAGACGTGTGGCAATAATCGGGATACCATAGTTATAGCCGTTATCAATAACCTGAGTTTCTAAGTTTTTGAACATATACTTGCTGCCATCAACTAAGGTAGTGGGTATTCCAATATTTATCGCTGGATCATAGTACTTCGTCTCGAAAAAGTGGAGCACTTTTCCTAATGCAATGGTGGAGTCGCTAACGAAGGAGGTAATCTTGTCGAAGACTAGGCTCTCTAGATAAGCGAAAAGGACTTTCGCGAAATCGATGAGCCCATAGACGAACACCTTGTAATATGTAGAGTTCATGTACCATCGGTTGAAAAGGAAAGTGTGTATTGGTTTGAGTATGGGATTGCCGGAAACGAACACCCAAGAGTCGATTTTCCTCGATAGATAGAAAAGCCAGCCCAGGACTCCCCCTATTAAAAGCATAGCCGCGGATGTCCCCCAAGCTGTCAAGGTTGTCGAGAACTCGAGGTGGTGACTGTGTAGAGGTATCTCCATGTGGTGTAGCATCTCATGAAGTTGATGTTCAATGAAGAGTTCAGGTGATAAGCTGGGTACAAAGAACCCTATCAGGCCAAAAAAGCCGACAACGCAGACGAGACCAACGAGGATAGCAATAGGAACCCACATGGTCTTGGGAGCCTCATGGGGATGATGGCCATGATGCTCCATCTCCTCAATATAGTGGCTCTCCTGTCCAAGGAACGTGACCTTTATGTACCTAATGCTGTAGAAGAAGGTCATCGCAGCGCTTATAGCCCCCACAGCCAACAATGTCATTGACAGTGGGGTATTGGCCACCAGACATGCAATGAAGACGGCGTCCTTACTCCAGAACCCACTTAAGGGTGGGATCCCGGCTAAGGAGGCCGTCGCGATGGTCATGAGGGCGAAAGTGATAGGCATATATTTTTTCATTCCGCCCATGTTGAAGGTGTATATCGTGTGGATAGCGTGGATAACGGAGCCCGCTCCTAGGAACAGTGCCGCTTTAAAAAGAGCATGACTCGCCAAGTGGAAGACCCCCGCCGTAAGACCAGCGACATAGGCACCTTCGCTAAGACCTGAGACTCCGAGTCCAAGCATCATATATCCTATCTGGCTTACCGTGGAGTAGGCTAGTATCTTTTTTAACTCCACAGAGACTAGGGCTTGGGATGCGGCCATAAAGCATGTGAAGGCACCGATACAGGCTATAACTATGAAATAGATCTGAGCTTCGGGAATATGCATCTCCCAAGTTCCAAGGTAAAAAACTGGTGACATTCGCGCGACTAGATAAACTCCCGCTTTTACCATCGTAGCCGCGTGAATTAGGGCAGAGACAGATGTGGGGCCCGCCATAGCCTCGGGCAACCACTCATGGAGAGGAAACTGAGCGGACTTACCGATGGGACCTCCGAGGAAAAAGATCGCTGTGATGGCAAGTAGACCAGGGACTGCTGCTATTTGAGGCAACCACACGTGAGCTGTCTCGATAAGTTCAAGGTAGTTCAGGGTCCCAGAGTAGTTAAAAATAACGAATATCGCTCCAAGGATGAAGACATCACCTATACCCGTGACTACGAAGGCCTTCATACCAGCGTGGGACGGCGGGAACATCTTATGGGGAGGTGGACCACCGAGCCATCTCTCTTTTGAGTCTCTGTAATAATAGCCGATTAGGCCGAAACTACAAATGCCAACCCCTTCCCAACCAACCATTGTCTGGATAAGATTGTCTGAGAGAACAAGCAATAACATGCTCCCAATGAAATACAGAAAGAAGAACCAGAACCGAGTAAGGCATTCATCCCCGTGCATGTACTCCGTGGAGTAGACGACAATAAGGAACGATATGAAAGCGACCACATTACATATAATAATGCTAAGCGGGTCGACCAAAACACCAACCTCAAGGGGATGGCCACCTGGGAATGTAATCCACGTGACCAACTTTATGTCTCCTGGATAGTGGCCTGATAATAGCCATGGGATCATTGAAGCAGCTGAAATGACCGACGTGAACGCCCAAGCCACCGCTCCATAATCCCTTACCTTGTGTCCGAATCTGTTTAGAAGCGGCATTGATAGAGCGCCAATCATAGGTAGTATCCAAGCGAGCCAAGGTCCAGGATATTTTAGGATTATCTCTAGGGGCGTAGCGGAAACAGAAACAGGATCCATCATTTTTCAGCTCCTTCGTGTCTCAGAACACTATTCTTGACCATTTTTAAAGTGTTTGTTCTGCTGATCATGGTATCGTCCCTTATAAGCATCAATTTATCCTGTTATGCGATCCTGTCCTATCAGCGTGTTAAGTAATTAAATATTTTCCTCATCCCCCGATCTTCTCGAGGAGCAACTCCGTGTCGATCCTGCGAAGATCCAGGCCAAGCTCCTCGGGCTCCATGCCCATGGAGAGTCCCAAGAGATCAACGTAGTGTACTATTGGTATGTCGTACTCCTTCCCCTTCTCCCTGAGCCTCAGCTGACCGAGCTCCAACTGCATTATGCAGAAGGGGCAGGTGGTGACGATGCAGTCGGCCCCGCCGCCTTTGGCGCTGTCCAGGATCGTCTCGGCGAGGAGCACGGAGGCCCCCTCGGAGACCTCCCCGAAGAAGGAGCCGCAGCCGATGCAGCAGCTTGTCTTCTCAGGGTAGTCGACGTTCTGGGCGCCAGTCACGCCTATGAGGGCGTCCAGCTTGTCAGGGAACTCGGGGTCATCGAATCCTGCGTATTTCTGGGGCAGGAAGATGTGGCAGCCGTAGAAGGGGGCAGCATTGATTCCTCTCAGGGGCTCGGTTATCCTGCCACGCAGCTTGTCTAGGGTTATCTCGTTGTGGAGGACGGTGACCACATGCTCCACCTGTGCCTCTCCTTTGTATTCCTTGTCCACCTCGCCCAAGATCTCGTTGACGTCCCGGCGTATGTCGGGGTACTCGTCGAGGAGGTGCTTGGCTCTGGAGAGGTTTCCGAAGCAGCTGCTGCAGAGGGTGAACAGGGGGAGGCCCAGCTCCTCGGCGATGCAGAGGTTCCTCGATGTGAGGGCGAGGCCCCGGGTGTAGTCGACGCTGTGGACTAGGCAGGCGGGCATGCAGCAGTTGAAGTCGTCCACCTGCTTGAGCTCGACGCCGAGGGCTTCCATGACCTTCCTCACGGACATCTCGTAGCCTATCTCCCTGGTGGGGGCGACGCAGCCCGTGTAGAGAGCGTACTCCCTCATCCCTCGATCCTCCTGATGAAATCCTCCCCCATGATCCTTCTCTGCTCCTCCAGCGCCTTCTGGGAGATGGTAGGGCCGATGGGTGGGAGGCCGTTTTCCTCCCTGTACTCGTCTATGAACTCGTTGTAGGGGTTGGAGCGGCCGGTCTCCGCGATCCTCCTCATGATGGTTCGGGGGTTGTCGGGGATGTTGCCCCTCTCGGAGGCGAAGTTCCTAGTCAGGAGGAACACCTCGGTGGGCTGGATGCCCTGGGGGCAGCGCTCCGTGCACCTGTAGCACCAGGCGCAGAGCCATAGCTCTTCTCCCTCAATTAGCCTATCGAAGTCAAGGTTCACCCTCTGGAGGAGGCTACGTGGGTTGTACACCTCAGGTATGACCCGGGCCATGGGGCAGCTGGCCGTACAGGAGCCACAGTTGTTGCAGAATCCGAGCTTCTCCTCGGAGAGGAGATCCTCAAGGAGTTCTCTATGAGAGACCATCCTATCAATGGGTCTCGCTACGATAATAAATATTTTTGATAGTCTCTAAACACCTGCGTGAACGGCCCCATATCGACGTCATCCTTCAGCGAGCGTGCTCAAGATGTTTATGACCATGCCCACCGCACTCTGTGTCGCTCTACGCACCTCTTCAGACAGATCAAGGCTCTGGGTTATGCTCTTGGGCTCGCATCCTATCAGGATGATCCTGTGTGGGATAGTCCCCATTGCCTGGGCGAGCCTAAGGAGACCGGGGAGGCCTACGTCGTGTAGGCCGGCCCTCGGCTTCACCATGGCGTCGTCGATCTCGCCAATCTCGGAGATGTCGATGGCGTGGAGCTCTCCGGGGTTCTCCATCAGGTTGATCGTGTCAAGGAATATTACGGCATCATACTTATCCAACTCTGTGGCGACCGTTAAGCCCGCTGTGGCGAAATCCCGGGCGTCGACGTTGGAGGGCAGCGTCACCCCCTCAAGGAGGTCTATCACACTGGGCCCGAAGCCATCGTCCCCCATGAGCCTGTTCCCTATCCCCGCAATAAGGACCCTCTTCTCCCCGAGGGCTCGTTCATTGGCCATCATGATCGCCGTTTTTCCTATCTTCATGGGGCCCCGATCTAGATGAGGGACCTCTCAAGGATGATACTGCCCTTAAATGTTTTATCCTGTTCTAAAGATGTGTGTTTGGAAATGGATCGCGAGGAGATACTCAGGGGCCTAGGGGAGGCCGTCGTCAACTTCGATGAGGAGACCGCCAGGAGGCTGTCGGCTGAGTCGATAATGTCCGGTATCGACCCCGTGGAGGCTCTGGAGGAGGGTCTAGCCAGGGCGCTCAGGGAGGTCGGAGACAGGTTCGGCAGGGGAGACGCCTTCATCACGGAGCTCATAGCCGCCGCTCAGACGATGGAGGCCGGTGCCTCCGTGCTGAACGAGGAGATAGCGAGGAGGGGGGCGAGCCGGAGGGCAATTGGGAGATTCCTCATAGGCACCGTCGAGGGAGACATCCACAGCATAGGCAAGAACATCGTCGTAACCATGCTCCGGGCTGAGGGTTTCGAGGTGGTGGACCTGGGGGTCGACGTGCCCACGGAGGCCTTCGTCGAGAAGGTGAGGGAGCTGAAGCCAGACATCCTCGGCCTCAGCGCGCTGATGACAACGACCATGGCGGGCCAGAGGGAGGTGATAGAAGCCCTGAGGGAGGTGGGACTGAGGGATGGCCTGAAGATCATGGTTGGCGGCGCCCCCGTCACCGCGGACTGGGTCAGGGAGATCGGCGCCGACGCCTACGGGCTTGACGCCGGGCTAGCTGTCAAGACGGCCCTCCAGCTGTTGGAGGGGGACTGAATCCTTGCCGGTGTTCAGGCTCCTGGACCGCTACGGGATCGGGGCTATACACGCCGCGGCGCTGGAGGTGCTCGAGGGGTCGGGCGTGATGGTGAAGAACGAGGGGGCTCTGGAGCTCCTGCGGAAGGCGGGGTGTCCTGTCGAGGGAAACGTGGCCAGGCTCCCGCAGGGCCTAGTTGAGGAGTGCCTGGCGAGGGCCCCATCGTCCTTCGAGCTCCACAACAGGGACGGGGAGGGGAGCCGAATCGTGGGCGGAAACAAAGTGATATACAACCCTGGCTCCGCCGCCATCTACTTCATGGACAGGGAAACTGGCGAGATGCGGAGGGCCGTCACACGCGACCTCGTGGAGCTGGTGAGGCTTACGGACGCCCTGGAGAACATCCACGCTCAGAGTACAGCGATGGTGCCTTCCGACGTCCCTGACGAGATCTCAGACCTGTTCAGGCTCCAGGTCATACTCAAGAACTCGACGAAGCCAATGATAACCGGGGCCTTCACCAAGAGGGGGTTGATCGACATGAAGGAGATGTTGGAGGCCGTGGCCGGGGGACCCGAGGAGCTGAGAGCGGCTCCCAGGGGCATCTTCGACTGCTGCCCCTCCTCCCCCCTAATGTGGAGCGATGTAACCTGCCAGAACCTAATCGACTGCGCGGAGGCAGGCATCCCGGCCGAGATCATACCCGCCCCCCAGATGGGAGCCACGAGCCCAGTCACCATAGGCGGCACCCTAGTGCTCTCGGCGGCGGAGTTCCTCAGCGGTGTCGTCATCTCCCAGCTCGTGGAGCGGGGGGCTCCCGTGGTCTTCGGGGGCTCGCCCTCAGCCTTCGACATGAGGTACTGCACCGCCCGGCTGGGCGCTGTGGAGGCGGTCATGGCAGCCTGCGCCATCGCCGAGCTGGGGAAGCACTACGCGGTCCCGACCCACGGCTACCTGGGCCTCAGCGACTCGAAGGTCGTGGATGCGCAGAGTGGCTACGAGGCGGGTCTCGGGATCACCCTGGCTGCCCTGACGGGTGTGAACATCGTCTCAGGCCCCGGGATGCTGGCGTGCGAGAACTGCCAGTCGCTGGAGAAGCTGGTGATCGACAACGACCTCTGCGGCGCCGCCTACAGGCTCCTTGAGGGCGTGGACATTGAGGAGGAGACCCTGGCGCCCGATCTCATATCCAAGGTGGGGCCCGGAGGCCACTTCCTCGCCGAGAGGCACACGAGGAAGCACCTGAGGCGGGAGCAGTTCATGCCCTCCGAGGTCATCTGCAGGCTGACTCCTGACGCCTGGAGGAAGGGGGGTTCAAAGGACGCCGTGGACAGGGCGAGGGAACGGGTGTCAAGGACACTAAGTGAACATATTCCCAAGCCACTGCCGGAGGACGCTGAGATAAGTCTCGACGAGGTGTTCAAGGGGATACTGAAGAGGCACGGCATCACCCCCTCCAGCCTCCCGCCCGTGGGCTGACCCTCCCATATTTAAGGCGGAGGGACGTTACCCAGAGAGGCGGATAGACGGTTCGGGTGAACGGGAGCGAGGAACGGGAGTGTACAGCCTGGGAAGGGAGCAGAGCGTATTCGAGTTCGGTGGGGTCAAGGTAGGTGGCATCCCCGGGAAGGACCCGACGGTCCTGGTGGGGACGATATTCTACCGGAGGGAGCCTCTCGTTCAGGACGAGGAGAGGGGTCTCTTCGACAGGGAGGAGGCCGAGGGGCACATCAGGGTGCAGGAGGAGCTTTCAGACGTCTCCGGCATCCCCTGCATGCTGGACATCGAGGGCTCCTCGGCCCAGGCTCTGGTGAGGTACATCGACTTCGTCGTCGAGGTCACCGAGGAGCCCATCATGATGGGAGGACCGACCCCGGAAGTCAGGCTCACCGGCCTGAGGAGAGTCGAGGAGGCCGGAATCCAGGACAGGGTCATCTACAACTCCCTGATGCCCGGCTGCGGCTCCGAGGAGATCACGGTCATCAAGGATGCGGGCGTCGACAGCGCAGTCCTCCTGGCCTACAACGTCTCAGAGCTGACCACCTCCGGAAGGATCAGGGCGTTTCAAGGCCTCCTCGACGAGGCGGGCGAGGGCGGGATCTGTAGGCCCCTACTGGACACCTTCGTGATGGACGTGCCCAGCCTGGGGATCGCCTTAGACGCCTTCAGGGAGGCGAAGGAGAGGTTCGGGTTTCCAGTGGGGTGTGGCCCCCACAACGCGGTTGGCCTCTGGAAGGGTCTTAAGACCAAGTTCGGGTTGAAGAGCAAGAGGTCCGTCGTGGCGGCGGTGAACGCCTTCGCGGCGTCTGCGGGCGCCGACTGGATCCTTTATGGCCCCATTGAGACGGCGAGGATTGCGTTTCCGGCGGTCGCCATGGTGGAGACGGCGGTGGGCTTCCAGAGGATGCAGCGCGGGGAGAGGCTCGGCAGGGGCCACCCCATGTTCCGGGTCGCGTGACTTGGGGGCGGTGGCTCAGGTCAGCCTGTCGCCGCGGGTTACGTAGCGAGGGGTCCCCTTTTGGCTGTTTTCCGGGGGGTGTTTACTGTGGTTGTTATGTTTGGTTTCGAGTGCTGGTAAGGGTTACAGGTTCTTCATTGTTCCGTGTGAATTCTTGTGGCACTGAGTTTTTGAGTTCAACTCTCCATGCCTTTTTACTTGTTTTTTTTCAGGGCTGGCTTTTCTTCGGGACTGCTGATCCCGGGTTGGATTGTGTTGGGACTTGTTTTTGTCCTTTAATTGATTTGAGGTTTGGTTCTCTTTGCCTCCGTTCTAATCCTGATCTTGACGTGGAGGGCTTGAGGAGTTTTTTAAAGGCTTGGTCTGAATGGACCATCATGTTCAAGGTGGAGGGTTCCCCCTATCCGCTAGTCGTCGTCGATCCTGTGAGGGGGTGTTGTGGTAGGGAGTACGAGAGGCCGGAGTGGAACATATATTTCAGCAGGGTGAGGGGGACCATCCCGAGGCTGAACGACTTCGTTGAGAGGTATCGGGGTCTGGGGGGGGAGGATCGTCTGGGTCAGGCCAACGCCCTGGACAGAGGAGTACCTTCCGGGCAACGTCAACAGGCTCTATCGTGAGAACCCTCGGGCGACGTTCTACGTCTCCGAGGGCGTGGATGAGTATTCCGAGTTCCAGCCCGGGATAGTTGTGGAGCCAGGGGACCTAGTGTTAGAGAAGAACAACTACTCCGCCTTCACTAACCCGCTTTTGCGCGACGCCTTGGGCTCTGACACCTACGTGGTTGCGGGGTTCTACGCTGATGGTTGTGTCAACGCGACCATCGTGGACGGCTGGGGCAGGGGGTACTTCACATTCATACTGTCGGACTTGGTCGAGTCCATGGATGACCCCGTCAAGCAGGGGCAGAAAAGATTCCTTCTGAGCCACGGCTGGCCTTTGATGTACGGCCACGTCATGACCAGCGGAGAGTTGCTAAAACTCTATAGATGAGATTCATGAATGCACACGTTTCGTTCGTGGGGCCTCAAAGTCGGTGGCCCCGTGTGAATGTATATGGTTGTTTGTGAGTTGGATTCATTGTTCTCCACCCTCATGGGTGAGGTTGTCTTTTACTGTACTTTGCTTCGGAGAAGGGAGCTCATGTGGATTCGCCTAGGAGGCGTGCGTTAAGCCTCTTGGCTTCGTCTAGGTCTGGGACGCCCTCCAGGATGGCGACGCCGCTCCTCAGTACGCTTCCCCTCACCCCGCCCCTGGTGAAGGTGGTTCCCAGCCTGGCTTCGACGTCCAGCCTGTATCCAAGGCGGCTCAGCCTGAGGTTGAGGGCTCCGAGGTCGAGGCCGAGGTCGGTGTCTGGCGAGAAGACGAAGACCCTGCGCCCCTCCCTCCCGCAGATCTCCTGTACGCCTCCGTGCCGGATGGGGGAGAGCTCCCTGGAGGGGCTGGAGCCGCAGACGGGGCAGCTCTCGACCTTGGCCAGCTGGATCCTCTCGAAGGAGAGGTCGTCGAGGTCGCAGAAGAGGAGGCTGTTGGCTAGGTTGGGCTTCCTCCCGAGGAGGAGCCTGACGGCCTCCGAGACCTGCACGCTGGCTATCACGCCTATGATGGAGGGGCTCACCCCGACGAGGGCGCAGCTGGGTAGGTCCTCGTCGTCGAGGCCGCCCTTGAAGCACTCGAGGCAAACCGTCTCGCCGGGGACTATCGTCGTGGCGTTCCCCATGCCCGTTATCACCGCACCGTGGACCATGGGGATCCCCAGATCGACGCAGGCCCTGTTGAGGGCGTACCTGGCGGACATGCTGTCGAGGCAGTCGACCACCACGTCCGAGCCCTCGATGAGCGCCCTCGCGTTCGAGGGGGTCAGGGACATGGGGACGGGCTCCACCTCTATGAAGGGGTTGAGGCGCTCGAGCCTCTCGGCCGCGGCCTCCACCTTCGGGTAGCCCACCATGTCGATGCCGTAGAGGTGCTGCCTCTGGAGGTTGGAGACCTCGACGACGTCCCTGTCCACGAGCCTGAGGCGGCCCACGCCCATGGAGGCGAGCTGGATCGAGACGGGGCTCCCCAGCCCGCCGACGCCAACGACGCAGGCCCTCGAGGCCTTCAGCTTCCTCTGGCCCTCGGCCCCCATCTCCTTGAGCACTATCTGCCTAGAGTAGTACTCCAGCTCCTCCTCAGTCAGGCGCTGCAACCTAGAACTCACCCGTCAAGAGGTCTCATCGCGCCGCGGGTTCATTAATTTACCCATGACAAAGAGGGGCATCGTCAGTCCTCCTGAAGCTCGTCAATCAGGCGAATCCCCCTTATAAACGCCTCTCAGGCTCAAAGTGAGGGCGTTTTTCCTCTCTAAAATGATACCCAATATCGATGAATATCCCTTATTCGAACTGCTTCGAAACTTGATTCGATTTTAAGATAGATATATGAGAAAGAGCCGAGAATTTGTCGAAATAAGAGGCTTCAATGAATAACAAGTGGAAGTTCGTATTTCATGTATTTATTAAGTACTTTGATTCATTTTTTCGTGTGAAAACACTGAAATTTAAAAATTGATGTTAATTCATGTATTTGTATCTGATATAATTTATATTTTAAATGTAAAATAGTGTCTAAAAATAATAAATGATTAAAGGCGTTAGTTTACTCAACAAAGTTAGGACACTTTATGGAGGATCAAGGATGCAGACGGAACTACAGACAGAAGTCATGCTCTGCCCGAACTGCAGGGAGGAGGTTCCCAAGACCCTCTACTGCCTGAACTGCGGCTATCCCCTATACAAGGTGGCGATGCAATCGGTGAAGGAGGACGTCGATGACGTCAGCATAGAGGTCGCCCCCGAGGTCGAGGCTGAGTCCCTCGCCGAGAGCGAGGCCCAGCCGGAGACGGCCGTGGAGGAGCTCCTAGAGACGGTCGAGGAGGAGAGCCCAGCCCTCATCGAGGAGACTGAGGAGGAGATCGACGGGGAGGTCGAGGCGGAGATCGAGGAGACCGAGGTCATGGAGGTCGTGGAGGAGGAGCTCCTTGAGGAAGTCCAGGCGGATGAGGACGCCGAGGAAGCCCTTGAGCCACTACAGGAGGAGGCGCTGGAAGAGACTCAGCCGATTGAGGTGGACGCTGAAGAGGCCGAGCTCGAGGAGGAGATCGTCGTAGAGCCCCTGGTCGCTGAGGTCCCTGAGGTCGACTCTGACATATTCGACGAGATCGAGGAGATCGAGGACGCTGTCCCCGAGATCGACTACTCCTTCGAGCCCGACCCGGTCATCAAGGAGGTCATGGTGAACCTGGCGAAGAACATCTCCCTCAAGGTGAGGCTCGTCGACCTGCTCAACAAGGGCGAGGTCAAGGAGGAGACCTTCAACAGGCTCTTTGAGAGCTACGCCGCCCGCGGGGAGCGCCTGATGAACAGCAGGATCGAGACCATGGAGAGGATCAGGTTCGACCTCGAGGTGATGGAGAAGTCCCTCAGCGAGGCGAACGTGGGCATGGAGGAGCTGGAGATTAAGAGGGCGATAGGAGACGTCTCCCAGGAGGAGTACGACGCTAAGGCCCCCGCGTTCCAGTGGGACATAGGCAAGTACAAGGACGAGGCCAGGCGCAAGAAGGGGGAGCTGGCCTACCTCACCGACCTCACGAGGGTGATACCCGCAGCGGAGATAGCCCAGCTCAAGGAGACTGCCAAGAGCTGCCAGGCCTGCATCGACAGGATGGTGGACACCCACGTCGCCAGCCCCCAGAACGTCGCCAGGATAAGGGTCTCCCTGGATGACGTCCTCGCATACCTCGAGGGCGATAACTAAACCCCTTTTTTCATCACAACCCCTAGTTTTATAGAGCTTACTCCGTTAGGCGGGACCTACCTGAGCCGTGAACACCGAATTTTTCATATCCGCGGCCAACCTGAATGTACCCGGTATGAAGACTCTGGTGACCGGTGGGGCAGGGTTCATCGGCAGCCACCTAGTGGACTACCTGATCGAGAGGGGAGACAAGGTCAGGGTGATCGACAACCTGAGCGCGGGCTCGCTCGACAACCTGCAGAGATGGCAAGACGACCCCGGCCTAGAGTTCATGGAGGGGGACCTCACCAACCCAGATCATGTAGTGAAATCGCTGGAGGGCTGCGACGCAGTCTACCACATCGCCGCCAACCCCGAGGTCAGGAGCTCCAAGGCCAGCCCCGAGGACCACTTCCGGCAGAACATTCAGGCCACCTACAACCTCCTTGAGGGCGTGCGCCTGGGGAGGAGCATAGAGTCGGTGGTGTTCACCTCTACTTCCACGGTCTATGGCGAGGCGGCGACCATCCCCACGCCCGAGGGCTACGGCCCCATGAAGCCCATCTCCCACTACGGGGCGTCCAAGCTGGCGGCGGAGGCCCTCCTCTGCTCCTACGCCTCGATGCAGGGCTTCAGGTGCGTCATCTATAGGCTTGCCAATGTCGTCGGCCCGCGGAGCAACCACGGCGTCACCTACGACTTCGTCCAGAAGCTGAGGAGGAACCCCGAGGCGCTGGAGGTTCTCGGGGACGGAACCCAGTCGAAGTCCTACCTCCACGTGAGGGACTGCGTCGAGGGGATGGTCCAGGGCGCGGAGGCGACGCGGGAGCAACTGGAGGTGCTAAACATAGGCTCCGACGACCAGGTCGACGTCCTGAGCATAGCTCGGATAGTGGCTGAGGAGATGGGTCTGGGAGACGTGGAGATACGCCTCACCGGTGGCGTCGAGGGGGGAAGGGGCTGGAAGGGCGACGTGAAGCTCATGCAGCTGGACACGACCAGGCTCAGGTCTCTGGGATGGAGGCCGAAGATGGGCAGCGCCGAGGCCGTCAGGGCCACAGCGAGATGGCTCGTCAGCTCATGAATGTATTCAAGTGTAGTCGCTAGGAAAAATCCAGGCACTTGACGCGGCTATCAAGGACCGGGGGCCTGCCCCTGGAAAAACTCCAGGATCTTGTCCATGACAAACCCGACAAGCTTCTCACACCTCTCGATCTCCACGGGTATCTTGTCGGGCGACTTGATGTCGACGACGTCGAGGTAGGGATCGCAGTTAAGTGTAGCTGTTGTGAGGCCCTTCTCCCTCCAGGCCTCCAGCTCGACCACTATCCGATTCCTCCTGACGTAGCCGATGAACATGTTCATCATCGTGGTGGTGAGCTGGGACGCCCTCTTCCTGTCCGCACCGATGACCCTGAAGCCAGTCTCCCAGCCCTCCTCGTGTATCACTATGAAGCCGATACCGTCCAGTATCTCGCGGAAGCATCCTCGCAGCTCCTCAAGGTCTCCGTAGGTGCTGAAGTTGATGTTCGCCATGACGGTAAGCCTCCGAGCGCTAGTATTATAGAGTCTAAGATAAATTAAGGCTGGGATCCAAATTGGTAGTAATCGACAGTCATACCCACTTCGCCGGCACGGGGAGGGGGCTCCCCCCCAACACGGTGGAGGACCTCCTGTCCATGATGGACGGGAACGGCATCGACGCCGTGATCACCTGCGCCCCCTACTCGTCGATCGGCAGGGACAGGACCTACGACGAGGCGAACAGCTTCCTCGCGGAGTCGATGGTCAGGGCTCCGGAGCGCATTATTGGCTTCGTACGCGTGAATCCGCACCTCCAGGAGAACGCGCTCAGGAGCATCGAGGCGGGGATAAGGGAGCAGGGCTTCAGGGGGGTGAAGTTCCACCCCAGGAACGAGGCCTTCCCCATCAACAGCGAGGAGCTGGCGTTCCCCATCGCGGAGCTGGCCTCCAAGCTCGACGTCCCCCTGCTCATCCACACAGGGGAGCCCGACACCTACGGCTTCGCCCAGCCAACACTGGTCGGGGACCTCGCAGACTCCTTCCCGGACCTGAAGTTGATGATCGGCCACATGGGGAAGCGGCTCTTCGAGGACGCGATATGCGTCGCCAGGTGGTTCGAGAACATCATCCTCGACACCTCCTTCAGGTACCCCAGGGACATCGCGAGGGCAGTGAAGAGGGTGGGAGCCGACAGGGTCGTCTACGCATCGGACATGCCCTTCGGCGTACCCGAGATAGAGATGCTGAAGGTGAGGGTCTGCGACATAACCCCCGAGGAGAAGAGGATGGTGCTGGGGGACAGCATGGCGGCCATCCTCGGCCTGGAGGTTGGCGCGTGAGGGTCATCGACGGCCACGCCTTCCTCGGGAGGAGCGTCTACATGGAGCAGAGCGCCGAAGCCCTCATCGCCGAGATGGACAGGCTGGGCGTGGACGTCTCAGTCGTCGTCGCCCCTCCACCCGGGCCCTTCTACGACGACGCGAACGGCTACGTGATGAGATCCGTCGCTGAGCATCCGGGGAGGCTGGCCGCACTCTTCAGGGCGAATCCCCACCTGGACGGGCAGGTAGAAAAGTTCCGCGAAGCCCTCGGACAGGGCTGTGTGGGGCTCCAGCTCGACCCGACGAACGACGGTTACGGCGTCGGAAGCCCAAGGATGGACCCACTTTTGGAGGCGGCGGGAGAGGAGGGGGTGCCCGTCTACATCCACTCGGGGGATTCGATCTTCTGCCCGCCGGAGGCTGTTGCCGACTACGCCGCCAGGTGCAAGGGCGTCAACTTCGTCACCACGATGAGTCGTGGAGCCCCGAGAGCCGCCAGGGGTTGCGACAACCTCTACGTGATGACGAGGCCCTTCCCGACTCTGGCCTTCCAGAGAGGATACGACGAGGGCTTCGACCTCGACAGGGTCATCTTCGCCTCGGACGCGCCCCTCAGCAGCCTGGAGGTGGAGATGAGGGCCGTGGAGCTGGCGGGGCTGGAGGATGCCCTGAGGGAGAAGATACTGGGGGGCAACCTCGGCCGGATTATGAGGGTCTGACGGGGCTGCGGATACCTCTAGCCCCTTTTTTCTACGAGCTCAGCGCCTGCGGAGCCTGGGGTTTATTATCTCCTCAAAGGTCTGGCCGATCAGCACGAGCGACGCCACCGTGAGGGCTATGAGGACCCCCGGCGGGATTATCCACCACCAGGCCGGGTATCCCTGGTTGGCGTACCAGCCCCCTGAGGTCTGGGCGTAGTGGAGCACCATCCCCCAGCTCTTGTGGCCCGGGTCGCCGAAGCCCAGGAAGGCGAGCCCCGCCTCCGACATCATCGCCCCCGCCACCTGGTAGATCATAGTCGCCATGATCAGGGGCGAGACGTTGGGCAGGATGTGCTTGAGGATGATGTGGCCCTCCCCTGCGCCTATCGCCTTCGAGGCCTCCACGTAGGTCCTCTCCTTGATGGAGAGTGTTGAGGATCTCACCATCCTAGCCGTCCCCGTCCATCCGGTGATTGATAGCGACAGTATCATTATGAAGAAACTCGCCTTGCCGAAGATGATCATCAGCAGTATCAGCAGGGGAATGTTCGGGAGGATCATTATAACGTCGGTGAACCTCATCAGTACCTCGTCGACCGAGCCCCCTATGAAGCCAGCTACGACCCCCACGAGGGTCCCGATCACGACCGTGAACAGTGCCGCCGCGAAGCCGATGGTCAGGGAGACACGGGTCCCGTAGATCAGCTCCGAGAAGATGTCTTGGCCGATGTCGTTTGTCCCCAGCAGATAGCTGCTGGAGGGCGGCCTCAGGGGCCTGTCCACCCTGGTATACGGGTTGTAGGGGGAGATATAGGGCGCGAAGACCGCCGTCAATATGAAGAAGAGCAGGATCGCCAGCCCGAGGAGGCCGGGCTTGCTGGTCCTGTAGATGGAGGCGAAGCCCTTCACCCCGTTGATGAATTGGTTGATGCGCATCCTCGTCCTCGAGGTCATTATCTTCTGCTCCGTCATCCTCCTCACCTCATATCTTGATCCTGGGGTCGAGCCAGCCGCAGATGATGTCCGCGAGCAGGTTCGCCACCAGGACGGTTATAGAGACGATGAAGAAGGCTCCCTGGAGGAGGAAGAAGTCGTCGTTGGTTATCGCCTGGTATATGAGGCGCCCCGTCCCGGGGTAGGAGAACACCGTCTCCGTCAGTATCGCCCCGTTCACCATGAAGCCGAAGCGCATCGCCGTGACCGTCACCATCGGCAGCATCGCGTTCCTGGCGGCGTGGTGGAACATCATCGACCAGGCGGAGACCCCCTTCGCCTTCGCCGTCACCATGTAGTCCTCGCCCAGGACCTCGACCGTCGAGTTCCGCATGTAGAGGACGTACATCCCCACCTGCCTCAGCAGCAGCGTGGTGAGGGGCAGCGTGGCGTGGAACAGGACGTCCTTGATGTACTCGAAGGTGTTGGGGTAGGTGATGCCGGGCGTCCTCGCCCCGAAGAGTGGGAAGATGGGGTAGTAGTAGGCGAAGACGAGGAGGAGTATCATCCCCAGCCAGAAGTGGGGCGTGGAGCGGATGAACATGAAGAGGTTGGTGCCTATGATGTCGACCTTCGTCCCCCGCTTCCAGGCGAAGTAGACTCCCACGGCGAAGGAGATTATCGTGGAGAGGATGATGGAGATGCTCAGCAGGAAGAGGGTCCAGGGCAGCCTCTCCATCACTATGTCGAAGACGGGCCTCTTGTAGTAGAGGGAGTAGCCGAACTCGCCCTGCAGCGTATTCCTGAGGAAGTCCAGGTACTGCATGTGCAGAGGCTTGTCGAGGCCGAACCTCGCCCTCAGCCTCTGGATCTGGGCCAGGGGGATCCTGGGATCCTCGGAGAGGTAGCGCTCGAAGGGATCCGTGCCCGCGCTCCTCGCCAGGAAGAAGATGATCGAGAGGACGACTATGAAAGTGATCACCCTCGAACCGGTGCGCTTGATTATGTAGGCCAACTCTACCACTTCGCACTGAAGCTTTTCGCCACCTTAAGAGACAGGTCCTCTCAACAGATAAATTATGTGCTTACGTGCTAGTGAATAAAAAAAATGGAATTTTATTTCCTATTTCTTGGCATACATGTACACTGCCGCTATTGCTACCAATGCCAGAACAACGACGACGCCCGTCACCGTGGCCCCGTAGGACTCCCAGAAGGATGGCTCGGGTTCGGGTTCAGGCGGCGCTGGTTCAGATGCCTCCAAGGTGAAGGTGGTCACGCTATCGCTGTATCCTACAAGTCTGGCATCCACTTTTATAGTATAGTCTCCTTCGAGCCAACCCGTTGTGTCGAAGGTTTTCCTGTACGTTCCGTCACCTACGTGTTCTAGGGAATATGACGTGGGGTCTCCTGTCAGCAAGGCCATTACTGTTGCTCCTGTTAGCGCCTCGCCTTCTGGACCCGAATATTTGATGCCCAGCGTGATTGTCTCCCCTATCTCGACCTCAGGCGGTGGTGTGTTCACGACGGATATGCTCATGCCCTTCAGGGTCTGAAGGTCGGTAGCACGTATGTTGATGTAGTCCCAGAAGTTCCCCCTTCCAGTACCGTAGTGGTCAACCCAGCCCGTCAACTCATCCGTCCTATAGACGCTTGGGCTCTGGCGGAAGTACATTACTACTAGAGGTATCTCCTCGGCTAGGATCTCCTGCATTCTGAAGACCGACGCTCTCCGCTCCTCGACATCGAACTGTGTGCTCTGCAACTCAGCAAGCTGGTCATACTCCGCGTTCACAAATCCATAGTAGTTGGGGTTTGGGATCGCTCCCGAGTGAAGTCTTACTCTCATCCATTGAGGATCTACGCTTTGGCTGGAGCCGAGAAGCCATGAGTCTACCTTGGTTGGAGAATCTAAGGGCTGGATTATCTTACCCCACAGTGTGGCCCACTCTAAATACTGTACCGTGGCCTTTATGCCGATCTGGTTGAGGTTCTCGGCGATCAGCTCTGCCGCTCTAACACGAACAGGATCGTAGATCGGAGGTCCTATGTCAAATTCGATCGTTTCACCTGCATGCTCTCCTGTACCCTCCCGCCATCCGTCGTCATTTGTGTCGATATAACCCAGTTCGTCTAGGATCTCCACCGACTTGTTGAGATCGAATGTGTATGTCTCAGGCACATTGGGATTGTACCAGTAGTTGTAGAACTGGGCTTCAACTCCAACTGGTCCAGGTATCCCATATCCGAGAAGCAGGGTGTCGACGAGGTCTTGCTTGTCAACTGCGTAGGCGCAGGCGTACCTGAACTCCTTCACATTGAAGGGCCACTTGTAGGTGTTCATACCCCAGTGGTACATAAATTCATTGTTGTAGATGTAGAGGCCTATGCCCTCTTCCCTGAGGAGAGCGGGGATCGCCTCCGAGGAAAGGAAGCCGTTGAAGACGTCCACCTCACCCCTCTTGAGGGCGAGAAGCTCTGCGTCTCCACTGGATATGATGGGCCTCAGAACCTCGTCGATATACGGTTTACCGTGCCAGTAGTCCTCGAAGGCCTCGAATTTAATATAGGAGTTAGGTACGTACTCCAACACCTTATAGGGCCCGCAGCCGACCTGCTGAGCCATGGTTGGAACGTAGGTTAACCAGTCGAAATCTGGATCAGCCGCGATCTCCTCCCAAACGTGTTTTGGATAGATGTACGGCGTGCCCAATGTTTCACGCGCAAATGATACGAATGGCTCCTTCAAGTAGAACTTGAGGGTGTACTCGTCGACTATCTCCGTCGGTTTCTCACGGCTAAGTATATCCCAGACGTCGGCCATCCTAGTGAAGTTGTTCTCCATGATGAAGTCAAAGCACCATTTGACGTCCTCGCTTGTCAGCTCGGTTCCATCGTGGAACTTGACACCCTGTGTCAGGTGGACTGTGTAGGTGAGCTTGTCTTCTGATACCTCCCAGCTCTCGGCGATCCATGGAACGACCGCACCAGTGATCGGATCTGTGCGTGTTAGATAGTCGTTGAATGGGTCTAGGTACTCGTAGCTGGCGCTCGCCCCTGCGTTCCATTGATGTTGCTCAGGGGGATCCGAAGGGGTCGCTTCTACAAATGTTCCGCCGTGTATAACTGTAGGATCATAGAGATAGCCCTCGAAGGGTTCCGTGATCGCAACGCCTTGAGACGATAAATCGGGATCCCATGTCTCCCATGTCTCTGCTTCCTGTGCACCAACCAGTGCAAATATGGGTAGTGAAGTCAATGTAAGTAGCAGTGTTAGTAGTATGAAGATTGGTTTCTTCATCTTTCAATCTCCGCAATCTTTGTGTGTTAAATATTTATATAACATTTTGGGACCCCTCCGATCAGGTCATAACTAGAAATAAAAAAAGAAAACAGGTTTTCTGGTTAAATAAAACAAATTTTAAAACTATTAGGCCTCACAGCAACATATTTACTTGAATTCCAGATTTCCCATCAAAATACGATTCATGCACCGATTACTCAGTTATCGACCTATCGCATCACCTATTTACCTCTCATTCGAAGGCTAGACCCGCGACAAGAGCCGTCAGCAGGGTGAAGAAGCTGGTTGTGAACATGTATCGGACAACCCTGAGGAAGACGGAGTACACGAACACACTTCTGTAGATCTCGTCCTCTATCACTCCTAGGAGGACCGGTGCGGTGAGAGATACCTGCATCAGAAGCCCTGAGAGAAAGACCAGACCGAAAGTAAGCGCGATTGTCCTCCTGATGCTCTTCTGAAACCAGCCAATCCAGAGCACGATGGCGCAGGGAACCAGGATGACGGATATGACCCCGGGGAGGTCGTAGAGATTGGTGGCCACGTAGCCTAAATTTACAATGGCCGCGCTTGCCAACACCAAGGCAAGGGGACTAATTCTCTGCAGGCTGCGCATCGTAGGTTAACAAGATGCACGTGGAATTAAATTTAGCGAATGCCCCTGTGGTATCAGATCCCACTTAAACTTCGAGAGGCTGTAATAACAAGTGGAAAAGGGTTTCGATGGATTGATAACCCACTCTCGTTCAACGATCAAGAGGGTACATCCACCGGTCAGAGGTTTGTGAGGGAAGATGAACTCAATTTCCCAGAAGGAGAGGAGGAGAGAGTACGCCAGGTTTCTTCTCGCCTTCGTGTTCCTCGCCTTCCTGATGAAAGTCGCCGGGGAGTTCATCCATGAGATGGGTCACGCCCTGTTAGTGGAGGTTTTCGGAGGAAATATACTGGGAATCGAGATAAGCGTAGAGTGGCCCTTCACCCTCTCGCACACCAAGTGGGAGCTCGCCGAACCCACGAAGTTCCAGCTGGCGGCGATAGCCATGGCGGGCATCATCTTCGACACTTTGACCACGATCATAGGCCAGACAGCTCTCCTCAAGAGGTGGGTGAATCGGCCGCTGTTCTTTATCTCCATTTTCTGGCTGAGCTTCTGGTCCTACCTC
>SMTZ1_10001063_pt1 | contig 27113 bp, 26 predicted proteins | sample DeeMarSWOR136_30_FD_25667 | JGI IMG/M metagenome (IMG submission 25667)
TAAAGTTAAAATAAATGATTTTTTAATAAATTGTCGATATATTTTCCAACAGATTTATAAAGCTCTCGCAGGATTATCAACATAGGGGGTTTATAAAAAATGAATGATAAAATTTTAAGAAAAGGATTTGTGATAATTTTATTGACACTGCTTGTTGGAGCGAGTCTAGCTTCTTTTGGAAGTGGGATTTCAATAAAAAAAAGTGTTGATAATAATCTTCTTTTAAATAATATAAAAAATGATATTGAAGGCGTCATAAAGCCTCTATATACAAAAGAAACATTTATGGTCGAGATGAGGGATGGAATTCATCTTGCAACAGATGTTTATCTTCCAGACGGCGGTTCTCCACCTCATGGGGCAATACTTATTCGAACGCCATATAACAAGAATGGTTCAGGTATGGGTAACTGGGCTGATATGGGCTGGCCTTCCATTGTTCAAGATACAAGAGGACGGTTTCAATCTGAAGGTATTGATACGATATTTAGAGATGCGCATACTGATGGTCCTGATACATTGGACTGGATTGCAAGCCAAAATTGGTCAAATGGAAAAGTTGCAACAATTGGAGGATCTGCAACAGGCATAGTCCAATATTTGATGGCCGGTGCAAATCCTTCATCACTAACATGTCAATATATTGGAGCAGCAACCCCAAATTTATACACAACAATATATCAAGGTGGACAGTTTAGAAAAAATATGATAGAAACCTGGCTTCAGAATCAAGGGAGTACTTACGTTTTACCAGAATTATGGTCTCGTGAAAACTATACACTTGAATATTGGACGAATGTCTCACTTGAAGACAACTGGCAAGATGTAAACGTTCCAGCTGTTCATATCGGCGGTTGGTATGATTGTTTTGGCCAAGGACTACTTGACGGTTTCATGGGATATCAATATGATGGCGGGTCAGGTGCAGCAGGTAAATCAAAACTTATAATGGGTCCGTGGACTCATGCATTTTTTGGGAAAAGATTACAAGGTGAACTTTACTACCCAGAGAATGCATTAGACACATTTTCTGAAGAGTATTGGTATGAAATTCTTGAGCAATATATAGAAGGAACATCCAATGATTTTGAAAATAGACCAAATGTTGTATACTATGTAATGGGAGATGTTACTGATAGCAGTGCCCTTGGTAACTTCTGGCGTTATGTGGATGATTGGCCACCAAACTATATCGAGGATGAGTGGTATTTCCATGAGGATGATTTTTTAACAACAGATTCACCTGGAGACTTTGAGCCATTGAGTTATAATTATAATCCGGCAAATCCGGTTCCTACAAAAGGAGGGGCAAATCTATTTCCATTGGCACCAACATATGCAGGTCCATATGATCAAAAATCAATTGAAAATAGGGCAGATGTTTTAGTGTTTACTAGCGATGTATTGGTAGAGCCATATGAGGCAACTGGTCCAATAAAAGCTAGATTATTTGTTTCATCAGATTGTCCTGATACTGATTTTACGGTAAAGCTTACCGATGTATATCCAAATGGAAAATCAATGCTTATCTGTGATGGAATACTTCGTATGCGAAATAGAAATGGTTTTGATCATTGGGAATTTATGGAATCTGGGGAGGTATATGAAATTGAGGTCGATATGTGGAGCACCTCATATATCTGGAACACGGGTCATAAGATACGTGTTGCGGTTTCTTCATCAAATTATCCAAGGTTTCTTGCAAATCCAAACACTGAATATGGAATTAATGAAAATGAAGAATATAACATTGCAGAAAACACCTTATATCTTGACACGTCCCATCCGTCATGCATAATTTTACCACGATACAATGACAATTATGCGCCTTCCAAACCAAAAATTACCGGTCCAATAAAATGTGAACCTCTCTTGCAATATAATTTCACTTTCAAATCAACAGATCCTGAGGGTGAAGACATTTACTTTTATATCGACTGGGGAGATGGTATAAATACCGGCTGGATCGGTCCTTACGCATCAGATACAGAACTGACTCTAAATCATTCTTGGGATATTAAAAAGAAGTTTGAAATAAAGGCGAGAGCCAAAGATGTAAACGGTGATGTAAGTGAATGGAGCTATCATATAATTAATCAACCAAGGGCAAAAAATACTAACTATTCAGTATTTCTAAAATTACTGGAGCAATTTCAAAAAGCATTTCCAATTATTAGATATATACTTGGATTATAATAATTAATTTCTGTTTTTATTTTTTTTTAAAAACTATTAAGAAATTATATATATTAATTAAATATATAATTTATAAATTTTAGGAGAATAAAAATGAAGAAGCACCATATGAAAAAATCAATTTTACTTATGAAACTTTCCGGCCATCACGGACTGTTATTTCATTTAGCAGGATTAGCAGCAATTATCTGGTTTTTATTTCGTGTCTTACCAAAACCTGACCGTATTCGATATCCTTGCCAACAAATGTCGATTACTGTGGCACTTGGATACTTTGCCTTTTGGAGTTTATTGTGGAGTGCAGTATTTCATGGTCTAGTTTTATGGATTAAAAGGGTAAAATATAAGTCAGCTGCTTTTTCCCCTGTAATTGTAGTAGTTTTCTTATTAATTTTTTCTGTTTCGTCAAATGTCTTTGCAGATACTGATAGATATACTTCAAGTAGTCCTGTATTTTGGGACCCTATACCAAAAGAACCAATTGGAACTCCCCAAGGATATAAACCTGGAAGAGTATCGTGGAGATGGGACCCTAATGCTACAGAACAATCCCTATCTGGTTATTGGTGGAAAAAAGAAAATAACAATCAAACAGTAATTGATCAAATGTTTTCCTCAGGCATAAAAACACTTACTGATACCAATAATGATTATAATGGATGGAACCTGCTTTTCAAATATTTCAACCAAAAGCATGGTCATGGTGAGGTTGGTTATCAAGAAGGTGAAAAGATAGCGATTAAAATCAATATGAACAATTGCGGTTCCTATAATGATAATGATAACGATCGGGATGCAAGCCCGAATGTTGTAAAATCCCTTCTTAGACAACTGGTAAATACTGTAAATGTGGATCAGTATGATATCACTATCTATGATACGACAAGGCCGATTTCAAACTGGTTTTACAACAGAGTTTACTATGAGGAGTACCCAGCTGATCCATTAATTCCTGAGTTTCCTGATATTCACTACGTGGATAGCTCTGGAGGTGAACCTGGACGTGAAAAATATGTAACAAGCTCAGAACGCGTATATTTTGCAGAAGGAACCTGTGCATATAGGACACTTCCAACTTGTGTAGCAGAGGCTGATTATATAATAAACATACCTCTTTTAAAAAGACATCCTTTGAATGGTGGATATGGTGTTACATTATCTGCAAAGAATTTTTTTGGTACCTGGGTTGAAGCTGTTTATCCAGTTCATGGTTACCATGAATCAGGTCATATAATGGGTAATCCTACACCTCAAACCGATCTTTTTGCCCATGAACATATTGGTGGAAAAACCTTACTTTATATTGGAGATGGATTGTATCCAACAAAGATTAATCACAGAACAATTGATAAATTTGATATGTATCCATTCAACAATGACTGGACAAATAGTTTATTTTTCTCACAAGACCCTGTTGCTATTGACTCTGTAATGTATGATTTTTTACATACCGAAGGAACTAACCCTAGTGAAGGATCTCAAAACTATCTTCACCAATCAGCGGTTCCAAATCCCAATACTTATGACCCTGAAGATGATGGACACTATTTATCTGATAGTCTTGGCGTTCATGAACATTGGGATACAACTGAAAATATATTTTCACCTAGTAGGTATTCTGGTCCATCAAACAATGGGATTGATTTTATTGCAATCAGTGCAGAGGGTTTTGAAGCCTATGCAAATGGTCCTTATTATGGATTAATAAATGAATTTGTTCAATTCAATGGATATGCTACAGGTGGATTTCCACCTTATAGCTGGGAATGGAACTTTGGGGATGGAAATAGTTCCTATGTGCAAAATCCTGCTCATATCTTTACTTATCCTGGAAATTTCACAATAAATCTGACAGTTACAGATGATGTTGATAATACAACTGGTGATTATACTTGGGTTTTTGTTCAGGAATCAAACAGCCCACCAAATAAACCAAACATAGATGGTCCTGCAAATGGTAAAATAAAAACATTTTATGATTATAATTTTACGGCAACTGACCCTGATGGTTCTGTTATTTGGTATTATATTGATTGGGGGGATGATACAAGTACCGGATGGTTCGGTCCATATGATTCTGGAGAAATTATTACCAGGTCTCATAAATGGAAAGACCAAGGGTCGTATACTATCAAATGTAAAGCCAAAGATCCATTTGATGAGGAAGGAGAATTAGGTGAACTAATTGTGACTATGCCAAGGGACAAATCAATATCAAATTCGTTATTTATGAGATTCTTAGAACGTTTTCCACTGATAAACTTGCTCATCCAAAGATTCATTATCTGATATTGTTAAAAGATTTATATACTCTGTATTAGATTTGAATTATATATCAGAGGGAGGATATTATGAAAAAAACCATCCTCATATTTGGGTTAATATTCTTGTTAATCGGGGTTAGTATTACTCCATCAACTGGGATTATATTTTTGGAAGAATCATTACTACCAATTCTTCCAGATAAACCATTTGATGCAAGTAGTATCGTTCAAACTTATACACGTCTTCCAGATACAATTGATAGCTCTAAGTTATTATTTTCTGATGGAAAGATAGCCTATGGATATGATTTGCTAGAATGGTATGGTCAATGTTACTTCTCATTAGATGATCCTGGCAATATTACTTATTTTATTGGTAAAGGCTCACCACCAGTTCTCGTTGGAGGTACTTGGACAAATGGTGGAAGATGGATTTGTTGTGAATATGGAAATGGTATTCTTTGGGAGATAGATCCAGAGAATGGTAACTTTTATGGGATCGGTGGTGGTGGTGCTGGTCTTAATGGTTTAGCATATGATCCTGTAAATGAAAAGCTGTATGGAGCTTCAAGCAATGGTTCTTCTGGTGGTCTCTTTGAGATTGAATTAAATACTGGTGAGCAAACTTACATTGGTAGTTTTATCAATACTGCATCGATAGTAGGTATTGCATTTGATGCATATGGTGTTTTGTACGGATGGGATGTAGGAACTGACAATCTTTGGACTATTGATACTGAGACAGGCGAAGCTACATTGGTAGGTCCATTAGGTATTGACCTGGCGATATTAGCTCAGGATGGTGCATTTGATTATGAAAAAGACATTTTATACCTGAGTGCTTACACAGAGAATCCTTATTATGGTGGTTATTTGTATGAATGTGACGAGGATACTGGGTATTGTTATTTGATTGGCTCATTCGGAGATTGGGTAGAAATAGATGCCCTTGCAATTCCATATACTCCTGTTGTTGATTTCACCTGGGCACCTACCCTTCCAAACCCAGATGAAACAATCCTTTTCAATGCGTCAGAGAGTTTCAATCCTAATGGATATATTACTCTTTATGAATGGGACTGGGACAACGATGGAATATACGATGAAAACTATACAACTCCAACTGCAACACACTCATGGCTCAGCCAAGGAAAATATCCAGTAACATTAAGAGTTACTGGTGACACCGGTTCAAAAGTGATGAAAACAAAAACAGTTAGAGTTGGGAATCAGCCACCTGATGCACCAATAATAACTGGTCCCACAAGTGGAACAGCGGGAATAGAATATGAATATAACTTCTCGCTATATGATCCTGATGGCGATTCAATATATTTAAGGGTTGATTGGGGAAATGGAACAATCAGTCAATGGTATGGACGATACAGTTCTCCAAAAATTAAAAAATTGAGTCATATGTGGGGTGAAGAAGGAACATTTACTATTAGAGCGCAATCAAAGGATGATTTTGGTGTAAGTGATTGGTCTGAATTAACTGTGACCATGCCAAGAGATAAATCAACATCGAGTTTCCAATTCTTGAGGTTTTTAGAACGATTCCCATTATTAGAAAGATTAATTTTTTATTTTATAAAATAAGGCTCTAAAAGCAAAGCCTTTTTTTATTATTTTAATTCTAGCCAAAATAATATAACAAATGAAGATATTATATATTTCAAAACGGCGGAGGTAAAAAATTATGTCAAACGGTTGTGCAATATGTTGTGTTTGTGGAGAAGAACACGGCCTAGATGATATTAAACATATTGAAATAAAAGGTGAAACTAAAAAAATTTGTAAAGGCTGTGCAACAGCAGTAAAAGGAATTATCTAATTCTTTTTTCTATCCAGTCTTTGTCTTACTTTTTCACTGGTTAATTCTCTAATTGCATCAGATGCTATCCATTTTGCAGATTTAGAATCAATTTTTTTTATAGATAAACAAACCTCAACCATTTTTTTATTAAGTGTTTTGTTTCTCTTACCAATATTTCTTAAAGCCCAGTTTACAGCTTTTTTTACATAATTTCTTTCATCATTTGCATGTTTAATTAATATAGGTATTAATTGCTCAAATTTTTCATCATTAGCATTTTTATCATGAACCGCAAGACCTGCTATTATTGAAAAAGATGCACGCTTTACAAACTCTTCATCTCGCTCGGCCCATTCAAAAACTTTTTTCCATGCATATGGCGTTAAATCAAAAAGACTAGTACATGCTTGGTCACATATGTCCCAAGAATCAAAGTCTTTTGCCCATAAATCCATTTGTTCCTCTGTAACTTGTTTTGGATCTTCGATAAATACTGCTAATAATCTTGCATCATGAACACCAGAATTCCACAGCTTTAAAGATAGTTCATGATTCTTACCAATCTCTTTGGCAAGAGGTCTTAATTTATATATTGAAATACCAAGGTTATTTTTTGGGTTTATCCCGTAACGCGCCATCCCTTCAACGCTTTTCGGGTTTTCCATTGATTTTAATTGCTTTAAAACTTCCTCATATCGCATTTATAAGTACCTATCTCTCTTGATAACGATATTCAATATTGCAGCTGCCTTCAATACTTACCATGCAAGGTCCAACTGGTCTCTCTGGTGTGCAAGCTTGTCCAAAAAGTGGACATTCAAAAGGAGTAATTACGCCTCTAAGTAACTCTCCACATCTGCATCCAGCGGGTTCAAAAAATTTTTTATCTTTTAATTCTTCAAAAATATCTTTGTATTTCTTTCGGGCATTGTACTTTTCGAATTTATCACGGAGTTTAAGACCTGAATTTGGAATGATTGGAAAACCTCTCCATTTAATATCACAAGGCTTAAAGACTTCTTTTATTGCCTTTTGTGCTTTAACATTACCTTTTGGGTGAACAACACGGGTATATTCATTCTGGACAAATGGCTTGCCTTTCTCAATCTGCTGAACAAGCATCCATGCGCCCATCAAAATGTCAATTGGCTCAAAACCTGCGATTACTTGAGGTACTTTATACTCTTTTGAAAGAAATTCATATGGTTTTGCTCCAATAATTGTTGAAACATGACCTGGTTCAATAAGCCCATCAATTTTTATTTCACCCATATCAATTATTGCCTTTAATGCTTCAGGAATAGTTCTATGACAGCATAGTATTGAAAAATTATCAGGAGGGTTTTTTAATAAAACCGAAGCAGTCGTTGGTGCAGTTGTTTCAAAACCTACTGCCATGAAAACAACATCTTTACTTGGATTTTTTTGTGCAATTTCAACTGCATCTTCTATTCCATAAACTGTTCGAACATCACAACCCTCTTCTTTCATTGTGCGTAATGAATATTTTTCACCAGGGACATTTATCATATCACCAAAACTAGTAACAGTTTTACCACTTTTAGCAAGTAAAAGCATTTCTTCAATTTCTTTAGGAGTTGTTACACAAACCGGACAACCAGGTCCTTGCCCTATCTCAATTCCACATTCTTTCAACAAAGAATCAAGACCATTTTTTACAAGTGAATCCTGATGTGTACCACAGACATGCATAAACTTTAGATTAACATTTAATTTCTGTATTTTTGAAATAATATCATTTGCTAGATTCTTATCTTTTAAAGAATACACCTACTCTTCCTCCCCACTTGAAAGCATTTCTCTAAAGAGATCTAGGGTTTCTTGCGCTTCTTTTTCATTAAGAACTTCAATTGCAAATCCAGCATGGACTAAGATGTAGTCACCAGTCTTTACTTTAACAAGAGTAATATTGGCTTTTCGTTTGGTGCCATCTCCGTAATCAACTAATGCATGTTCTTTATTTTTATCTATTTCAATTATTTTTCCAGGTATTGCAAGACACACAGATTTGTCCTTATACTCTCATACAATATAAAATTTCGCTCAATTTAAACAGTTAAATCTTTATAGATTAATATGTTTAGACCATCTAACTTGTTTAAAAGTTGATGATTATATGAAAGAATTAGAAAATATAAAATCAGTCTGCCCAGCATGCTATAAAGATGGAAAAATCCAAAAAATTGATGCAAAAATTATTGAAGAAAATGGGAAGGTGTATATAAACAAGGAATGTGATGAGCATGGCTCTTTCAAAGATATATATTTTTCAGATGTAAACATCTATAAAAAATGGATGAAATATACTATTACGGGTAGCTCTGCTCCTGATGTAAAAACAAAAATTTTTGATGAACCATCCCTTTATGATGAACATAAGTCCCAAAGTGTTCTTACAAATCTTTTAGTAACAAATAGATGTGATCTGAGATGCAGTTACTGTTTTATGAATGCTGGTGCATCAGGTAAAGTTTACGAACCAACTCTAAGTCAAATTAGAGATTTAATGATTCAAGCAAGAAATGAAAGGCCAATGGGTTCAAAAGCAATCCAAATAACTGGAGGAGAACCCACCATTAGAGATGATTTATTTGAAATTGTTAAAATGGCAAAGGAACTAGGTTTTTCACATGTCCAAGTTAATACCAATGGTTTGAAACTGGCAGATGACCCAGATTATTGTACACAACTTAAAAAAGCTGAAGTAAACACAATATACATGAGCTTTGATGGAGTAACAAAAAAGACAAATCCATGGATTGAGTATAATAAAAAAGCAATTGAGAATCTTAGAAAAGCAAATTTAAAGATTGTTTTAGTACCTGTTTTAATTGGAGAAAAAAACCTTCATGAAGCAGGAAAAATTGTTAAATTTGCACTTGACAACATGGATATAATCAGAGGTGTCAACTTCCAACCTGTATCGTTTTGTGGTAGGATTTCAAAAATTAAAGATGAAAAACGAGAAAAACAACGTGTTGACTATATAATGATGATGCAAGCTATTGAAAAAGAATTTGATGGCCAAATATCTAGAGAGGATTTCTATCCTGTACCATTTGTCTTTCCAATATCAAAACTAATAGAAATATTAAAAGGAGAAACACAAGTTGAATTCACTGCTCATCCAGGATGCGGTGGTGCAACTTATATATTTAATGAAAAAGGTAAACCAATTCCAGTTACAAGATTCATTAATGTCGAAGGTCTGCTTGAGTTTATTGATAAAGAAAGCAAAATCAAGGGCCCGCTTAAAAAACTTAGAATTGCATCAGCCTTCTTAAAAAACATTGATTCTTTTGTTGATTATGAAAAGGCACCTGAAGGTTTTAACCTAAAAAAACTCCTGAAGGATGCTGCAATTGGTGGAAGTTACGATTCCTTGAGAGGGTTTCATTACAAAAGCTTATTTGTTGGATCCATGTGGTTCCAGGATGTTTTCAACTTAAATATTAATCGTCTTGAGAGATGTGTAATTCACTATACAACACTTGAGGGAATTGTCCCATTTTGTACTTATAATGGTCTTGGGATTGGTGAAAAGATAAGAGAAAAGCATTCTCTTTCAATTCCAGATTGGGAGAAAAAAACAGGCCGAAAGATAAAAGATGACCTTAGAAAAAATGTGCCTCTTACCTAGTAATATTTTTCTTAATGACCAAATGCTAACTTAATCAGCCACATGATTAGTATCCCACAAATAAATACAAGTATAGTGGCCATTGATTTCTTGATATCAATTTCTTTTTTAATCTCAGGGACAAGATCTGTTGCAGCAATATAAATAAATCCACCAGCTGCAAATGGTAATAAAAATACTACAGCTTGATTAATAGTACTTGAAATAAAGTATCCAACAAATCCTCCAAATACAATAGTTAATGCAATAGCAAAATTTAAGGCGATCGCCTTCTTCTTCTTAAACCCGCCGTAGATTAATACGCCAAAATCTCCGATCTCTTGTGGAATTTCGTGGGCACCAATTGCAATTACTGTAGTAATTCCTAGTTCAATTGATGAAATAAATCCCGCTGAAATTATTAACCCGTCAATAAAATTATGGATCGAATCACCTATAAGATTCATATAATGAAATGTATGAACGTCACATTTTCCTTTATGGCAATGTCTCCAATGCAGACCTTTCTCTATTATGAAAAATAAAAGAAATCCAACTAAAACAAAAATAAAAACATTAAGACCTGTTCCCTCAGCTTCCTCAACTGCTTCGGGTAGTAAATGAAGAAACGCACCTCCCATCAATGCGCCTGCCGAAAGACTTACTAAAACAAGTAATATCTTATTTAGAACCTTATCTTTTAAAGCTAGCGTAAAAATACCAATGAAAGCAATAAGAGCGATTAAAAATGTTGTTATTAAAATATAGATAAGTTGGATCATATTCTACCTAATTGGGATTAGACATAAAAATTTTAAAGTTTCTGTACCTGTATTTAAAAACTGATGCCATTCCATTGGTTTTACAAAAAGCACGTCACCTTCTTTAAACTCTTTTTCATTTTTTTTATCTCTTATTTTTCCATTTCCTTCTAGTATAAAAACTTCATGTTCCCAATCATGTTGATGCAAAGGCGTATAGCCTGAAGGTTTTATTTCAAAAAGACGCATTGCAAAATTCTTTGCATCATCCTTTTTTGAAATTAACCATCTTACTTTCAAACCTTTGGTACCCTCTTCTGGAGGATCTTCTAATTCAACTTTTGTATAATGAATATGTTTCACATTTTCACCATTGAACTTTTTATGAATAGAAATATAACATAAAAAATTAATCCTATTATTTCATTTGCATTAATTATGAGACTTTTATCATGGAACGTAAATGGCATCAGAGCTGCTGACAAGAAAGGATTATTTGACTGGTTCAAAAATGAGTCAGCTGATATTTTATGTTTACAAGAAATAAAAGCTTTACCTGAACAACTCCCGCCTCATTTAAGAAACCCTCCAGGATATAATATCTATATAAGTTCAGCAGAAAAGAAAGGATACAGCGGGGTTGCAACCTTTTCAAAAGAAAAACCAACAGATGTGAAAAAAGGATTTGGAATACAAAAATTTGATACTGAGGGAAGAATTTTGTTAACAGATTTCCCTTCCTTTACATTATTTAATATTTATTTTCCTAATGGTAAAAAAAATCAAGAAAGACTTGATTTTAAACTTGATTTTTATGATACGTTTCTAGCATATGCAGATAACCTAAAAGCTCAGGGAAAAAACATTGTTGTATGTGGAGATTTTAATACTGCACATAATGAAATAGATTTAGCAAGACCTAAAGAAAATGAAAAAATTTCAGGTTTTTTACCAATAGAAAGAGCTTGGATTGACACCTTTATTGATCATGGATATATAGACACATTTAGATATTTTAACAAAGAACCTGAAAACTACAGCTGGTGGGATTTTAAGACTCGTGCTCGTGAGAGAAATGTTGGATGGAGAATTGATTATTTTTTCACAAATAAAGAGTTTATGAAACATGTCAAAAAAGCATTTATCCTAAAGGATGTTATGGGCTCTGATCATTGCCCAATTGGTATAGAAATTGATGTATAATATGCGGGGGGAAAGTTATGAAAGAATCTCTTGATTTTATTTATAAGGAACAAAAAGAACTTTCAACATTTTCTGGAATCTCAGCACTTTTAGGTTGGGATCAGATGACTTATATGCCAAAAATGGGCGTATCTGAAAGATCTGAACAATCAGCGTTGATTTCTAGAATTATTCATGAAAGGGTTGTATCAGACAAACTTTGGAAAAATATTGAAATACTTTCAAAAGAAGAAAATTTTTCAAAGCTTACTAACAAAGATAAATTGATAGTAGATAGACTTAGAAAAGATGTAGAAAAGGCTAGGAAAGTCCCTTCCGAATTTGTAGAAAAAATGACAAAAATTACAACTATTTCTTATCAAGCTTGGGAAGAGGCTCGAGGTAAAAATGACTTTAAGTTATTTTTACCATACCTTGAAAAGATAATTGACCTTGAAAAAGAGTACTGTGGATTTTTTGATATTCCTGGTCCAAGATACAATACTTTACTTGATGACTACGAAGAAGGTATGACTGTTAAAAAATTACAAAATGAGTTTTTTTATCTTAAAAAAGAACTCATCAAAATTCTTGAAAAAATCAAATCAAGCTCTTTATATGAAAATCAAAAGAAATTAGATATTAAACTTAATGAAGATAAACAAAGAAAATTAAGTAATTTAGTTATTGAAAAAATGCAGCTTCCTAAGGAAAGATTAAGAATTGATATATCCACTCATCCTTTTACGACCTCGATTGGATATGATGATGTTAGAATCACTACTAACTATGGGAGAGAAAATTTACTTTTTTCTTTTTTTGCAACTGTCCATGAGGCAGGTCACGGCTTATATGAGCTGAATATGCCAAAAAACGAATTCAAAGATACAGTTATTTCTGATTCGCCATCACTGGGACTTCATGAATCCCAGTCCAGGTTTTGGGAAAACATGATTGCTAGAGGTAGGTCTTTTTGGAAATTGTTTTATCCATTTTTTCAAAAGGAATCATCATATTTACAAAAAAATGTATCGTTTGAAGACTGGTATAGACTTGTTAATCAGGTTAAACCATCTTTGATAAGAGTCGAGGCTGATGAATTGACATATTGTCTTCATGTGATTCTAAGATTTGAGCTTGAATTAGGTTTATTGGAAGAAAAAATATCAGTTAGATCACTCCCCCAGTTATGGAATGAAAAAATGGATGAAATGTTAGGAATAGTTCCAAAAAACGATGCAGAGGGAGTGCTCCAAGATATGCATTGGAGTGGTGGAAGTATTGGTTATTTTCCCACTTATGCAATTGGTTCTATTTATTCATCTCAGATATTTAACAAGGTTACTAAAACATATGATAAATTAAACAATGAAATTGAACAGGGTGATTTCACAAATTGTATCAAATGGCTTAGTAAAAATATACATACATTTGGTCGTAAGTTTAATGCTGATGAAATAATTAAAAAAAGCTGTGGCGAAGGTCTTAATTCAAAAGTTTTTGTAGATTATTTAAAAAATAAATACTATAATCTATATGACATATAATTGAAAGGTGGTTTTGTGTCTAAATTAATTTTGGTAAGACATGGGCAGTCCCAATGGAACCTTGAGAACCGTTTCACTGGATGGATGGACGTTCCTTTATCAAAGAAAGGAATTGATGAAGCAATTTCAGCTGGTAAAAAATTAAAAGACATAGAATTTGACAAAATTTATGTGTCACATATGCTCAGGGCAGTTCAAACCCTTCATTATATTTTGATAGAATCAAATAGCAAAAAAGTACCAATTATATATCATGAGGATAAAAGAATTAATGAAAGGGAGCATCATACGGGTGATTCTAATAACGAAATCCCGATTTTTATGTCTGTTGATTTAGCAGAGAGATACTATGGGGATCTACAAGGCCTAAATAAGCAAAAAACAAGAGAAAAATATGGTGATGAACAGGTTCATCTTTGGAGACGAAGTTATGATATTAATCCCCCTGGTGGTGAGAGCTTAAAAGATACCTGTGAACGTACCACTCCATATTTTAAAAAACATATCTTGAAAGATTTAAAACAAGGTAGAACGGTTTTAGTTTCTGCTCATGGCAATAGTCTAAGGGCAATTACAATGTTTGTCGAAGACATTTCAAGCCAGAAGATTCCCAATGTAGAAATACCAACAGGTGTTCCTATTTTTTATAACTTTGATGAAAAAATGAATCTTATTAATAAAAATATTTTATAATAATTAAAAATAAATACTACTTCTATATTGCATCTTTTAAGAAGAGTGATTGGATGGTTGAAAAAAAGATACAGTGTCCTAGTTGCAATGAAATTATTACCGCAGCAGGTAATCCAGGTGACATTGTATCAATCATCTGTCCTTCTTGTGGAACTGAAGGTAAATTCACTTTTAAAAAACCTGAATTTTCAGAAGAGGTTGCTGTAGAGGTAGCAAATCTAAGAAAGGTCTATGGGGACCTTGTTGCTGTTAATGATATCTCCTTTTCAGTTAAAAAAGGGGAGGTTTTTGCATTTTTAGGTCCAAATGGTGCTGGTAAGACAACAACTGTTGAAATGATTGAGTCAATTCGGAAAAAAACCGCAGGGGAAATAAAAATACTTGGAATAAACATTGAAAACTCATTTGATTTGGTTAAAGAAAAAATTGGAATTCTACCTCAAGAATTTTACTCTTTTGAAAAATTGACAGTTAAGGAGACCCTTGATTATTTTTCACAACTCTATAAAAAAAGGGCTGATATTGACGGTATTATTGAAGCAATGGACCTGAAATCTGAAGAAAATAAGCTTTATAAGGATTTATCAGGTGGTCTTAAGCAACGCGTTGGTGTCGCAATTTCACTTGTAAATGACCCTGAGATTGTATTTTTAGATGAACCATCAACAGGACTGGATCCCAAAGCACGTAGGGAAGTTTGGGAAGTAATTGAAGGTTTAAGAAACAAAGGTAAAACGATTTTTTTAACAACTCATTATATGGAAGAGGCTGAATATTTGGCAGATCATATTGCCATTATTCACAAAGGAAAAATCATAGCAGAAGGCTCCCTTGAAGAACTTATTAAGAAATATGGTGATCAAAGTGTTTTAAGAATTAAAAACTGTAAAACAAAAAACACATCTGATATTTTAAAGGACTATGGATTTGCTGTTGAACGGGAGGGAAATGGAGATATTTCTGTAAAAATAAATTATAGAGAACGTGTTCTTGAAATTCTATCAATTTTAAAAAACGAATGTATCGACTACAGCACTATAGATATTAGACGATCTAATCTTGAGGAAATATTCTTGAAATTAACCGGTGCAAGACTTTCAGGGAGTGGATCATGAACCTAAAATTCATCAAAACAGATTTAGTACTTGGAATCAAACAATGGACGAGAAGCCCTGGAACTGTATTCTGGACAATACTTTTTCCAATATTACTTATTTTAATTTTTGGAGCTATTTTTTCATCTGGTACAGATGTTGAGTTTGATTTGGTTGTTCAGGATTTAGACGAATCAACAACGTCAAATGAATTTGTAGGAATTCTTGACAATATTTCTGGTATCAATGTTATAAATCTCAAGGCAGAAAAAGATGTTACTAAATATATGCATGATGAAGGAGAGAAAGTTGCACTTGTAATTCCCGAAGGTTTTGAATCAATAATATTTGAATATATGCAGTCTCAACATGATCCTAATTCAACTTTTGATATGGACGATCTACCGTTTAACCTAAAAATTATTGTTGACCCAACTGATCAGACACAACCCTCAATTCTAAGAAGTATAATTATCAGTGTCATTCAACAGTTCAATATCAATATAACAGGTGGTCAGAACCTTTTTGGCTTGTCAGAAGAGAAATCTGTTGGTGAGGATTTCGAATATATCGATTTCTTTGTTCCAGGAATGATTGGCTTTACAATAATGACTTCGATGATATATGGTAGTATAGAAAGAAATACAAAATATAGGAAGAATGGGATTTTACGAAAACTTTTAACAATGCCGATAACCCGGTCTGAGTGGATACTTTCCAAAATGCTTTTCATGCTGTTTCTTTCTTTTATTTCAACATTTGTGATAATTATAGTTGGAATCATAGCTTGGGGACTTAATATTCATATGAGTGTTTTCTTCTTTATTTTAGTAATATGTACAAGTTTCATGTTTTCAGGACTGGGAATGATAATCGGTCGTTTTGTTAAAGAAGAAGAAACAGCGGATATGGCTGGTGGAGCAATAACTTTTCCAATGATGTTTTTGTCAGGAACATTCTTTCCACTTGATCAAATGCCAGTATTTTTACAAACTATTGCTAGGGGTTTACCGTTATTTTATGTAAATGAAGGTTTTAGAAATGCAATGATCTATAGTGATTTTAGTCAAACAGTATATTATACTGGTTTTGTTGTTGCATTTACACTTGTGTTTTTTATTATCGGTGTTTTTGTAACAAAATGGAAGGAAGATTAAGAATTTAATTTTTTATAATTAATTTAATTAAAAAAATAGAAATTAATATATACTAATGAACTACAAATATTTACATAAGGAATCGTGTTATAATTTAACACGTAATGAATAAAAAGAAGGAAAAGAAATGTTAATTGTAGGGCAGGTATCAAGCGAAGAAGAAAGATATGAAATAACATTCATAGCTCAAATTTTTGCAATTGAGAATAGATTTAGATATCTCGCCCGACAGGTGAAAAAGAAATGAATTTTTAGGGTTCCCCAGATAAACTCTTCGTACCTATCAGTGTTTTTGTATCAACTATTCCTTTTAGAGATCTAATTTTTTTAATTATCACTTGGCCAATTCCGTCAATGTCAGAACATTCTATTTTTACCAAGATGTCGTATTCTCCAAATAAGGGATGTATCTCTATGATCTCTGGTACATTTTTAAGAGTTTCAAACACACTTTTTTCATGCAGCGGGCTTATTGATAAGAGTGCGAATCCTATTGCCATAATATACTGAATACTTGTTTCTTCTCTTATATTTTTCTTTTAATTTTATTAAACTAGATTTTAAGCTTTATTTTTAAACAGTAAATAATATATATTGGTTATGCATTATGTTAACAATTAACTCGGAGATGTTTTATTGGTGGAAAAAAATTTGATTAGGTCAAGTATTACAAGTGTTGCAGAGAAAGAAGTAGATATTTTATGTAGACATGTAAATGTTTTAAAAACAGTTAAAGACCATGGACCTATAGGCATCATAAGACTATCTCAAATGACAGGGCAACCACAACATATGATTAGATATTCATTAAGAACATTGGAAAAAGATGGTCTTATTACTCCTTCCCGTCAAGGTGCAATGGTAACAGATAAGGTTCATGAAAAATTAGGAACTCTTGAATCAACATTTGAAGATATTAAAACAACAATGCAAGACCTAAAAAAGAAATTAAAATAAAAAATGATGTTAAACGAGGAAAAATAATCTTCAATTCCTTTTTTTATAAAATAAATTGTAAACGACATAAAATAAATGTTATAAACTAGATTCTATATAGCCCATTAATAAATATCAAACAAAGGTGTGATAAAAATGGTAAAGAAAGTGATAGCTGTTGGTATGCTAATTTGCAGTTTTTTAGTTGCTACTATGAACTTTGCAGTTGCAATAAATGTTACAACATTAACTGATGATCAAGGAGACGTTGGAATAGAAGATATTGAAACTGAACAATTTACTGAGGTAAGCGGTAAAGAATATCTTGATATCACAAAGTTGGTTTGCAGCAGGGATTACAGGAAGGTTACAATTAAACTTACAGTTGATGGGGAAATAATGGATAAAGGAGATATTTTAATTTGGCAATTAGCTTTTGATGAAGATTTATTGGAAGATTATTCAAATATGTCTGAAGAAGACCTTACCGCATTATTATATGAACTTGCTCTTAAAGACTTGGTACAGTATACATTTGAACTTAACACATATAGTTCAGATAATGATTACCTTAAAACATACAGTATAATATATGTAAATAAAGAAATAATAATTATCGACGATGATACGAACTTGTTAAAAGAAGGAACAAGCTCTGTTAGCGGTGACACCTTAACAATTTCTTTTAATCTACCCTCTGCTAAAGAAAACCTAAGTTATATCACAGTGTTTGCAGATGAATTTTCAAACGGGGGCGAGATTAACTATTTGGATTATCATGGTATTGAAGGTGAAATTGATGATCCCTTAGGAGGCTCTAGTAATAACGGTGGTAATGGTGATGAAGATGGTTCCGGATCTGGTTTACTTATATTTGCTTCTTTGATTGTAATATTAGTAATTGTAGGAGTCGCAGTAGTAATCTTCTTAATTCGAAGATAAAAACTATTGTTTTCTCCAATTTTTTTTTTAAAAAAAAATGCTTATTTTTAGTTAGTTATCTTTTTATTTGGATAGCATATGACTATTCTCAGAGGCTATCATATGGCAAAGAAGAAAGGCAGTAAAAAAGACAAGGAGAGCAAATTTATTTATAAAAAGAAATCAGCATGGGAAATTTTTACTAAAGATCAAATAAAAAAGGCATTTGATTTCTGCAAAGATTATAAAGAATTCTTAAATAATGCTAAAACTGAAAGAGAGGCAATCCACCATATAAATGAGATTGCTAAAAAAGGGAATAAAAAAATCATACTAAATAAACAAAAGGCAGCTGCTATAATTGTGCCTGGTAAAAGACCAATTAGTGAAGGTCTTCGAATAGTAATATCTCATATAGATACACCCAGACTTGACTTAAAACAAATCCCACTTTATGAAGATACTTCTTGTAATGTAGCACTATTAGAAACCCACTATTATGGAGGGATAAAAAAATATCATTGGGTGACAATACCACTTTCAATACATGGGATTGTTTTGAAAAAAGATGGGAAAAAAGTTACATTTGTGCTTGGAGAATCTGAATCTGATCCAATATTTACTGTTCCTGACCTACTGCCTCACCTTTCACATAAGGTGCAGGATATCAAAAAACTTGATGATGCAATAACTGGCGAAAGTTTAGATATTATGGTCGGAAGTCAACCTGCTAAAGGAGAATTTACAGAAAAAATAAAAACAGCAATTTTAGATAAATTAAATAAAGACTATGGTATGACCGAGGAAGATTTCATATCTGCAGAACTTGAAGCAGTTCCAGCTTACAAGGCAAGAGATATTGGTTTTGACAGATCACTTATTGGTGCATATGGCCAGGATGATAGGGTTTGTTCTTACACATCACTTAAAGCAATAATGGATTTAAAAAATCCAGAACATACCGCAATATCATTTTTTGCAGATAAAGAGGAAATCGGTAGTGAAGGAAATACCACTGCACAAGTAACAACATTCTTAAGATCAATTATCAAAGATCTTGACCCAAAAGCTGATATTGATAGTGTGATGCTTAAATCAAAAGTAATTTCTGCTGATGTAAATGCAGCAGTTACTCCTAATTACACTGAAGTTTTTGAACTTAAAAATGCATCAACTCTTGGAAATGGAATAGTTATGTCAAAGTTTACTGGTCATGGTGGAAAATATGCTGCAAATGATGCATCTGCAGAGTATGTATCTGAGATTAGGACTATGCTAAACAAGGAAAAAATCCCATGGCAAACAGCAGAACTTGGTAGGGTTGACACAGGCGGTGGAGGAACCGTTGCCAAATACTTCTCAAGACTAGGAATGGAAGTAATTGATCTTGGTCCTTCTGTTATGTGCATGCATTCACCATTTGAAGTTACAAGTAAGGTCGATATATATTCATCATATCTTGCATATAAAGCATTTTTAAAGGGATGATTAAAAATTCTAAAAGAAACGTTGCCTGATATTTTCAAATGTTTCTTTTAGTCCGTTTCTATTTTGACCATTGCAATATTGTGGATTACATTGTTTATCTAATTTACCAGAAATAGGAAATCCTGCAAGGCGCATCATAGGTCTTGTTGATTTTTTTCCATGTTTCCACCTGTAATAAAACCAATGAACAAAGAAAAACCCTGGTCCATAGATTTTTTTCATTTCTGGTGTCCAGAAATCTATATTGTTCTTCCAGGACCTTGCAATGACCTCCCATTGAAGCTCGGTTAGATTGTTTAGGTTCGTTCTTCTAGAATTACTTAAAATAGCTTCTTTTAAAGGGATGAATAATACCGGTGTGTAAAACATCTTTGCATTATGGTTTTTTAAATCATCGATTAAATTTAAGGTATTAATGACATCTTCCTCTGTTTCTTCAGGCTGTCCAGTCATAATAGTGCAAAGTGGCCACCAGTCATAATCATTCAAATGTCCAATTGATTCTACAACAAGTTCAGGCCAATTATCAACACTATACGGTAGAGCCTTTCCTTTCATGTATTTGTTCATAAGTCTTACACTGCCTGTTTCTATACCCATCTCAACAGATACGAATGGTTTCTTGTATAGGCTACTTGTTTTCGGGTTCCATTTGGTTTTTTCAATAAGAATAGGCGTGAGTTCCTCAAGCAATTTCTTATCATATAATATTGGTGCAAAAGAAGCATGCGAAAGAAGAATATATTCAACACCTGGGTGAGAGGCAATTGTTTTATAGAGTTTAACTACCTCTTTTCTGTTTGGAATAAAATTCTTCTTTGATTTATAAAGGAAAATATCCTCAGTTACTGTAAATATTGATTTTGAACCTTCTTTAATATTAACTTCAACCTCTTTCATGATATGATCAATTGGAAATGAGTATTTTGTACGCATTGTAGGACTGCAGAAATGACACCCTCTGCCGCATCCCCTCATTATTTCAACCATTCCATAGCATGCTGCATGTTTGATTAATGCAATCTTGTCCCTGCTTGGTTTTTTTGCTTCAAAGAATTTCGGGACTTCTTCACCATTTATTAATTTGTTAAAAACTTCAACAAGATCTGTTTCTCCTTCACCTTGGAATATTACATTAATTCCAAGTCTTTCTTGGGCCTTTGCTTCGATTATCTGCCATGAACCCTGTCCACCAACTATTACTTTGGGTTTATATTTTTGAATTGAAGGATGACTCACTAATTGTTCAAACTCATAGGCATTAAGTGATTCACCGCCAAAACCTATCAAAGAATTATATGTCGTTGAAACATATGCAAGTCCCATGGGGTCCATCGTTGAGATTCCAACTACTTTGGTTTTTTTACCAATAAATCTGTGAAGATTATCATAGTTAGATACCACTACGTTTTCATCCCCAAATTTATCAACAAGTATTGATTCAACTTTCCTAAGACCATAAATTGTATTTTTTGCAGTTCCATCTTTATTATTTTTTAAATTTGAAAGATGTTCTTTTAGAACGTATCCTGATAGTTTTTTAGGAAAAGTACAAATAAATGCTTCAAATGGATTATCACCATATTCATTTGCTTCTGCGCGTGATGCAGCAAGAACTATTGGATATCCATCAATCTCATTTTCCATTATAACTCAACCTTATTAACCCAACGTTATTTTTTTAAATATTGGGTCTTTCAATGTATCTTGAATTTTTATAAGAAAGTCCTTCCATGCAAGTGTATCCCTTGACCACTTAATCATTTCTTTTTTATGTAGGGATAGAATTTTTAAAAAACTTTGCCAATTGTAACCTTCTGCTTTTAGAGGTTTTGACCATCCACCGTTTTTCCATAGATAGCTTGGTAATCTATTTCCAAACCAAAAGGTAAGTGAATCTATTTTTAATCCAATTTCTTTTTTTTGTTCTATAAATTGCTCTTTTAATATTTTTGGTTCTGGAGGAATTGTGAGTCTCATAATTGATACCCCATATACATAGTATATTGGCATTAGAAATAAAAATTCGTTTTTATCTTTTTTGAAATTTTTTATAAATTTGCTCTTAAACCCAAATTCTTATTTTATAAGATCTAGAAGTCTACTCAGAAGAGGGTATCTTTCTAAAAACCTCATAAAAAAACTGTTAGTAACTATTTTATTTTCTTGATTACTATTTTTGATTACATGGTTCTCAATGTATTCATTACTTTTTGAGTATGAAGAAAAAATTCTCTGTACCTGATACCAACCTATATCAAAACGTTTGAAAATATACGCAGAGCCAGCTCCATTGTTATCAAAAAAAGCTCCGATGATGGCATAGTCACCATCGATAGAAACAGACCACCCAAATTCATCATGGGCTTTGCCATCAGAAGCAGTCAGTTTTTTCCCCTCTGACCATGTCAATCCATCCAGTTTGAATATATATGCTGATCCTTTATAATTATCATCACCCCAAGCTCCTATAATCGCATTGTTACCATCAATAGAAACAGACCACCCAAAATTATCTTTTACCATACCATCTGAAGCAATTAATTTATCTTCTTCATTCCAAATATCACCTGAACGTTTAAAGACATAAGCACAACCAGTTCCATTATTTTTCGTGGGAGCTCCAACGATAGCATAATCACCATCTAAAGAAACGCACAAGCCAAAATCATTCCTTTGTTCAGCGTCTGATGCAGTTAATTTTTGCTCCATTATCCAGGTTGAACCATAACGTTTATAAATATATGCTGATCCAGTAAAATTAAGTGTATCAGGATTACCCACAATTGCATAATCTTCTTGTATATCCACAGTAATGCCAAATTCACCACGATGTTCTCCATCTGGATAAGTTAATTTTTGCTCTTCTGTCCATGTTGTATCACTACGTTTAAATATATACGCTGAACCAGTTGAATTTCCGTTATCATCAATTCCACCAGGAGCTCCAACGATAGCATAGTCATCACATATCGATACAGACCAAAAACCAAATATATATCCAGGTTTCCCATCCGAAGCAAGTAGCTGTGCTGTCTTAATCCAACTTAAACCATCACGTTTAAATATATATGCCGCCCCAGTTCCATTATTTTTTTCAGGTGCTCCAACGATAGCATAATCACCATCAATAGAAACAGAAAGTCCAAACGAATCATAAGGTGCCCAGAATGAATGATATATTTTATCTGTTCTTAGCCAGAGAAGATCATAATTTTTAAATAAGTATGCTGAACCAGTATCTATTCTATCATTCATCTCACCTACTATGATATTATCTTCAGATATAGAAACAGAAAAACCAAAAAATTCCCAGTAGCCAAAAGATCTGATTTTATCAGCATTATTAAATCTATTCCAAAAATTATTATCTGTAGAATATCGTTTTAAAATCAACTGTTTCGTAGATATGTTTGAGTTAATATGATTTAAAGATTCGTTCTTAATTTTAATTTTATAATTATTATCAATGTTACCAGTTATACATGGTATAATAACTATTCCAAATATTAAAATAATAGATAAAAAAATCAGGATTTTATTTAGTAATTTTTTATGCATTTTGTTTCCTCCATTTATTAAAGAAATCAATGCTTTCAATTAATTGTTGACTGTCTTCAGATGTATTCGGTACTTCTGATCCAACTTTAACTTTTGAAGCATATCCCATATAGTATGTCTCGTTGGTTTCTCTTTCGATTTTTATTCCACTAAAACCTTTAACTCCGATATATATGTCTATAAAATTAGGATATAAAATATGAAATACGGAAAGATGTCCATAAATTTCACCTTCGATACTCTTTTTTCCATTTACTCCATTAGTATAAATCCATCCTGTTGAAGGTGGAAAAATTTGATAACCCGTATAGTACTCAAAGGTAGAAAGTCCTAATCCTAACTCGCATCCAGATATAATAGATTTCTCATAATATTTTGATAAAAGTGTGATAATTAATGCTTGAGAGCATATAATCATCGTTATAAAACCTTGTTCAAGAGCTGGAAAAAAATCTGAAAGTCGGTCTACTATTTTCCATATATTAAAAATCATATTATGAATACTAATTGCTACTGGGGGAATAGTAAATGTAAGGTTTGTTTCCCCTGCGATATAACACAGTTTATTAGAAAACCCCTCTGTTGATAAATGTTTATTTGAACTTGACCCAATCTTATATTTTGGGTCAGATATACCAGCAATTACTAGTTTTTGTATTTCTTTATTTGGTACATGATCTGGAAATAAACCTAAATTTTGGAATGATAAAATTGCTTCATTGAAAATTGAAATAGTGTCTTCTATTGTTTCAGTATTCTTCAAATTGTTTTTAATATTATTAATAATAGAATTTAATTCATTATTTTGCTCTTGTGTTAACACAGTAGTATACTTTTTTATTTCATTGGTTAAATAATTAGTAAAAGTAATCTTAACAACTTCATTATTTTTTGACTTACTATCAGATGTATTAATTGTTTTAACATTCATAGAAAATGTCAATGCAGTTATGCTAGGAGCAACTGCTAATCCAAAAAATAAAGTTATTATACTCACTACTAATCCATTTTTTAATAACTTATTTTTAAGCATATTTTACCTCCCTTCAATATTTATAAATCCGATACGGTGTATATAAATCTTTAATTCCAATTATTAAATATCCAAAATAGGTATTTATTGTGCAAAATTGCACATTAAATAATTATTGGACAAAACAGTTCTGTCGAATAAAGCAGTGTTGATTTCGTAGTGTTGAAAATAGTTTGGTAAATAGTTAAAACAATAATTGTTGAAATATTTTAAACAAAGAAATGAGGTATAAAAGCAACTTTTGTTTCTTCTATCTTTTTAATTTTAAACTCTTTTTCTGTGAAAACCACCCCAGTTTTTGGTTTATATGTTTTTAAAAAACTAAGATAACTTTTTCTAATTTTACTCTGACTTTTGACTTCAATTGGAATTATTTCAGAGTTAAGTTGCAGTATAAAATCAACTTCTGCTTTTCCAGTAGTTCGCCAGTAATTAATTTTACCATCAAAATTACTTTTTAACTCATTTAAAATATAATTCTCATATAAGATACCTTTATCCATTCTATTATCTATTGGTAAGAAATTGTTCATCAGGCAATTTCTAAGACCAAGATCATTAAAATATATTTTTTTTGCTTTTTTTAACTCTGTTGTTAGATTTTTATAATATGGTGTCAACAGAGACAATATATATGTGTTTGATAGAACCGATAGATAGTTCTCAATTGTTTTAAAATCCATGTGTAGTTCTCTCATTATTGACGATATTTCAAAAATGGATCCATTGTGAAAGCTAATGTAATTTAACAAGTTTTTAAATTTCTCCAGATGCATTATGTTAAAGAAAAAGAAAATATCCTTTTCAAGATATGTTCTAGTTAAATTTTTTAATAATTCCTTTTTTAAATCGTTTTTATTTTCTTTTACAATAGCGGGATAACCGCCAAAAATTAGATATTCTTGTAGTAGAGAATGAAATTCTTTTTCAAAGACTGGTTCAACATTAAAGTTTTTTCCTTCTAGTATAAAATCAGTAAATGATTTTTTATAATCGATAAAAACTTTATGTAAATCTTTTGCTTTCCACATCAAAAATTCTTCGAAATCCAGTTGTATAAGTTCAAAATAAATTGCTCTTCCAACCAAATTTTTTCCTATTTCAACTTTTATATCAAAAGAACCCGAGCCTGTTATAAACATTTTTATATTATCCGCATATAGGTCAAAAATTAGTTTTATTATCTTACCTGCGTTTTTACAGTACTGCGCTTCATCTAAGAAGAGTATATTATTTTTATTTTCAATGTATCTTTTTACAAATTCTTTTGGGTTTTTTTCAAAACTTATAAGATTTTCTTCATCTTCAAGTGTTATATAGTTACCACCAAGTTTTTCTTTTAGATGTAGAAATAATGTTGTTTTCCCGCTTTGTCTTGGTCCTTTCATTAATATTATTTCTTTTTCATCAAGCCATCTTTCTATATCTTTCTCTATTTTTCTTGGATAATACTCCATGAATTATAGAATAATTTATGGATTTATAACCTTTTCTATAATTAAAAAACGTGAAATTCAAACCATAAAACCACTACTAATTCAACACTCCCTTTTCAACACGTTTCTATTCAACAGTACGGGCAAAGCCCTGCACAGCCTTTTTAATCGTTAATTATAAATATTTTTTCGTAGCACAATTAAAATAAACTTTACTTATTTTAACTAAAGAATTTTTACTAATTACTCAAGATATTCTGACTAATTAGTCAGACCCTTAAAATTATCTAATAATTAATAGTAAATTATTTATATAAGTTCTATATTGTCACTTAAAAGCGTATCGAAAAGTATATATAAATAAAAATCGGGGGGAATGCGCTATATGATGCCATCCGGTAAGAAGAAGAAGGAAAAACCAAGTATTGAAGAAATAACAAGATGCCCACAATGTAGTGGTACACATCTAACCAAAGATTATTCTAGAGCAGAGTTAGTTTGCGAAGATTGTGGTCTTGTAATTGATGAAGATTTTATTGATCATGGTCCAGAATGGAGAGCATTTGATAGTGATCAAAGAGAAAAAAGAGCACGAGTTGGAGCTCCAATGACTTATACTATTCATGATAAGGGTCTAAGTACAATGATTGGTTGGAAAAACCGTGATTCTTATGGCAAGTCTATACCAACCAGAAACAGAGCACAATTATATCGTTTAAGAAAATGGCAGAGAAGAATCCGTATCAGTGATGCAACAGAGAGAAATCTTGCTTTTGCATTATCTGAACTTGACAGAATGGCTTCAGGTATGGGTCTGCCTAGAAATGTCAGAGAAACCGCAGCCATGATTTATAGAAAGGCAGTTTTAAAAAATCTTATTCGTGGTAGAAGTATAGAAGGTGTCTCTGCTGCTGCACTTTATGCTGCATGTAGACAATGTAATGTTCCTAGAACACTAGACGAGATAGCTGGTTCTTCAAGAGTTTCCAGAAAGGAAATCGGTAGAACTTACCGTTTTATTGCCCGTGAACTTGGACTTAAACTTATGCCAACTTCACCGCAAGACTATATCTCAAGATTTTGCAGTGAGTTAAAACTAAGCGGTGACGTTCAATCAAAAGCTATTGAAATTCTAAAAGATGCAGCTGATAAGGAGCTTACATCTGGAAGAGGACCAACTGGTGTTGCAGCAGCCTCAATTTATATTGCATCAATTCTATGCGGTGAGCGAAGAACTCAAAGGGAAGTAGCAGACGTTGCTGGTGTAACAGAGGTTACAATCCGAAATAGATACAAAGAACTTGCAGAAAGATTAGATATTGACATAATACTGTAAAATCCATGACTCGCTGGTATAAAGAAAAAAAGAGAGAGCATTTTTATAAAGA
>SMTZ1_10003787_pt1 | contig 27113 bp, 30 predicted proteins | sample DeeMarSWOR136_30_FD_25667 | JGI IMG/M metagenome (IMG submission 25667)
AAACAATCACAAGTAAAGGAGGTATTAAAAAAAGGGGAAATAATAGAACATATAATTGAGGGCGAAATTCCACCGGTTGGTAAAAAAGTACATGCAAATATTGATTGGGATAAACGTTTTGCTCATATGAAGATGCATACTGCTCAACATATACTCTCAGGTATAGTTTTTGATGATTATGGTGCAAGAACAGTTGGAAATCAAATACATGCCGAATATTCAAGAGTTGATTTTAGTCCGGCAAATTTTACGGATGAGGATTTGGAAAAAATTAAAAATAAGTTTAACCAAATCGTAAAACAAAATATACCTATAAAAATCTATGAAGAAGATAGAGAAAGTCTAGAAAAAAGAGTAGATCAACAACGAGCTCATTTAGATTTGTTACCAAAGTTTATCAAAAAACTTCGAATAGTAGAAGTTGAAGATTTTGATATCTGTCCCTGTGCAGGTACCCATGTAAAAAATACTAGTGAAATACCACAGATTGATAAAATAAAAAAAGAAACTAAAGGTAAAGATAAAACTAGGATTATATATTATCTTTTAAAATAAATTACATTTGAATATATATCTCAACTTTTTTAATATCTTTAACACCTTTTAATGATTTTAACATACCAATAATAGTATTTCTAATAAAATCTGATGGAAACTCTGTTAAAGGTATTTGCTTTCCATTAACTTTTATACTAATTTTTTCCATATTTTCCCTCCTCATAATTTCTTTTTTTATTATTTTGATTAATTGTTCAAAATCTCCATTGTAGGTTTGTATTGTATTTTTACGTTTTTTTATTTTACCTAATCTTATCTTAGAGGTAAAATTGTCATTTGCTCCTTCAATGATTATTAAATCATATTTATTAATAAAATATATTTGATTTATTATTTTTTGTATTTCAATTATATTTTTTATTAGAAAATCTGTTTCGTTTTTTGAGGATAAAATAACTAGTTTTGAACCAGCTTTTGCGTATTCCCAAGTATCTTTTCCTTTGATATCAATGTTTATTTTTTTATCAGAGAGTTTTATACAAGCAATCTTAAATCCTTCTTTGGTCAGTCGTTTAATAATTTCTATTATTAATTTTGTTTTTCCAGAACCTGATTCACCGTATATACCAAAAACTGCGGATTTCATATAAATTTTGTATATGATAAATACGTATATGCTTTACTTTTTAAAATTAGTAACCATAAACTCAAAATACATTTTTTAGTTAACCAATTTTGATTATAATTATGAAAAATAAAGCATATGTAGCTCTTTTTGTTTCAATTATATCTGTTTCTTTTGCATCTATATTTATAGTTTCAATCCAAAATAATGTACCATCACTTTCTATAGCATTTTATAGGTTATTTTTTACAACATTACTTATAATGCCCTTTGTTTTTTTAAGAGGTAAAACAAGAAACGAGCTTTTTACTTTACCACACTCAACATTTTATATTATGGTAATTATAGGTGTGATTCTTGCAGCACATTTTGCACTCTGGATTACATCACTAAAATTAACTTCTGTTGCAAGTTCAGTAATTCTAGTTACCGCTCATCCACTTCTTGTTGGGCCTGTATCTCATATTTTTTTTAAAGAAAAACTCTCATTTGTAAATACTTTTGGAATTGCTCTTTCTGTTTCTGGTGTATTTATACTTGTTTATGGTAACTATGGATTTGGATCAGGTGTATTAGATACCTTAGAAGGAAATATTTTAGCTATATTAGGTGGTATTGCAGCAGGACTTTATATTTTAGGTGGAAGGAAAATCCGTAAAACTGTTTCTGTAAGCTCATATGCTTTTGTTGTATATAGTATTGGTACAGTTGTTCTTTTTTTTATTTGTCTTTTTTTTAATTCACCCTTATATAATTTTAATTTAAATGATTATTTAATAATATTATTAATGGCAGTGATAGCTGGAATATTTGGTCATACTTTATATAATTGGACTTTAGAACATGTACGTGCCTCATTAGCATCAGTTGTTTTATTAGGAGAACCACTTGGATCTACATTACTTGCTTTTATAATACCTTGGATTAACCAAATTCCATCTCAGTATACAATTCTAGGCGGGGGAATTATCTTAATAGGTATTTATTTAACCTCAAGAAATATAGATAAAACCAATTTTTCATAATATATATAAACTATATTTTATTTCTGCGTTTTTCATGGCAAAAGAAAACAAATACAATAAAATTATAACAATAGTACTTGCATTAATAATCACAGTAGCAGCAATAACCATTATTTATATTAATTTGTCAAAAGATGAAAATGAAACAGAGAATATTAATGGAAATAATCAGGAAAACGAAATTGTATTACAAACATTGTATGATGACATATACATTAACTACACCCTTGATCAACTACAGGACTTGGAACTTATAACAGGTTCTGGTGGATATATAAATTCTGTCAATGTAACAACAGGACCCTATGAACTAACTGGAGTAAGTATAACAACTATTTTAGATCAATTTGATATCTTATCTGAAAACTATTCTATACGAATTAAAGCAGCAGATGATTATACAAAGATCTTTAATCTAAGTTATATCAATGGAGATATACCAGTTTTCAATGAAGCAGGTGAACAAATAGGAACCGGCGGCGTAACAATGATAATTAATTATAAAGAAAATGGAGAGTATCTTGATTACTCAGTAGGACCGCTTAGATTAGCATTTATTTATGAAGATGGTTTTACATCGTCAAAAATATGGATAAAACAAGTTGTTTCAATATTGATAATTGATGATTAAAACATAAATTACCAAAACCTTTTTATTTTTTAAAATATGATATATTGCACTTTATGAAAGACATAGAAGAATTAATTTCGAAGTCTAAGAAATATAAAAAAGTTATTATTCAAAAAAAGTTTGATAGTAAAAAAAACACCGTAGCATACGTAACTATTGATGATAAACCACGAGTTTTAAAATTGTTTGTACCAGGATTTAAAAGACAGATGAAGACTGAAGTAAATACTCTAAAAAAAGGTTCAACAAAAATTAATATTCCTGTTATACATAAAATGGATGAAAAAAATAATGTAATCATAATGAGTTATATAACTGGAAAAAATTTATGCGATATTCTAAATGATGAAAAAATTGAAATTGTTGAAAAAGAAAGATTGATTAAGTTATTAGCTGAATGGTTTAATGATTTTCATAAATTTTTCAAAATGGAAGAAAACTTTCAAATACGTGGTGATTCGAATCTTAAAAATTTTATTTATAACGATCGAATTTGGGGAGTAGATTTTGAGGAATCAAGAATCGGTAAACCTGTAGAAGATATTGCAGGTTTATGTGCTTCGATACTAACAACAGATCCAATGTTTACAAATGAAAAATTTAGATTATCTAAGTTATTTATTGAATCTTATCTAAAAATTGTTCCTGTTATAATTAACAATATAAATGATGAAATTGCATATTCTTTACTTGAAAAAATACAATATAGACCTGATGATGAACCCATACTTAGAAAGTACAGTAAGATTATAAAAAATAAAGGATTAGAATAGTTAACAATTTTTTATATAGGAAAAATTCTTAAGAGGATAAGTGTTATTTGTTTTATGTGAGGGGATAATATATGCCTAGTGATGAAACAATTGAAGATTTAGTTGATAGGATAATTAATGAAGCATTGGTAAAACATGATATTGAGGATGATGAAGTTAAAAGAAGAAAACCTAAGCCATTTAGATATCTTACTGATAAAGATGAAATAAAAGCAGAACTAGATAAGGTAGCCACGTTTTCAATAATGAAAGCACCTAATGCACCAAAAGTTATTGATGAAAGTAGATTAGCAATTTTAGGATTAGGTGACATTCAAGCAATAGAAAATGTAATAAAAAAACATGAAATTAGTAGAAAATTTAGAGAAAAATAATAATCCTTTTAAGTCATAATTTTTAAATAGACATCACAGTATCAGTGCACCTATGCTTTCTAAAAAGGAAAAAATAATTTCAATTTTAGCAATAAGTGTTTTACTAGTTGGAGTTTTTTCAAGTCTTTATGTAAATGCAACTCAAGTAAATAAAGACACAATTACCATAAATGGAAATGAATATACTCTGAATCAAATATTCTCAATGTGTACCAAACGATTTATTGAAACAGATGAAGGTGAAAAAACAGGTATTGCACTTTATGATTTAATATTAAAAATTGGTATCAGTTGTCCAGCTTGTCATAATTATATTATTAAAGCAGAGGATAAGTATCAACAAACAGTTAGCTGGGATATCTTAAAAACTGGTATATTAACAGATTATGGGAGAGTTTTTTTCCCTGAAACTGCACATACTTTTTGGGTTAGAAATGTTATTGAAATTGAGGTGAAATAAAATGAAAAATATGAAAATATTTGCAGGAATGATATTATTTGGTTCTCTTTGGGGTTTTTCTGAATGCATTATTGGTTCAACATTAAGTGACATTGGTGCTCCTTCTGGTGCCATTATGACAGGTTTTTTTGCATTAACATTTCTTGTGATTAGTAGAATTATTTACAGACAACCTGGTATGCAACTTGGAATGGGTGTTATTGCCGGAACACTTAGGCTTTTTAATCCATTTGTTGGCTGTCATATATGTTCAGCTCTTGCCATTATGGCTGAAGGTGCTATTTTTGAAATTTTATGGTATAAAATTTCATTTGACTTAAGTGAGTTGAAAACAATTACCACACAAGTTAGTATGGGGATTTTAACCTCATATATTGTTTATGTTGGCGGGTTTACATTAACACAAATTTTAACACCAATTATCTCTGGTCCAGGATTTTATTTTGAAAATTTAATTGCAATAATGCCAAATATTTTTGCAAGTGGACTTTTACCAGCACTTATAGGAGGATCTATGTTACCTGCTATAATTTTAATTAAAAATGTTGATTTTACTATAAAAGAACGACTTTATTATCCAACAACCATTGGTGTTTCTGTATTATGTTGGTTTATTGTAGTTGGTATTTGGTTTTTGATAAATATTTAGAGGAAAATTAACTATGCAAAAGCCAAATACTGTTAAAATATTGAAATTTCACCCTGAAAAATGTGATGGAGGACTTAGGTGTGAAAAAGCTTGTTCCCAAATTCATTTTAAATCAGATGAAGGCGGTGAAAAATCAGCAATAAAAATTTTTAAAGATGGTAAATCCTATAAAATGCATGTTTGTAATCAACGTGGTTTATGTATTGATATATGTCCTGTTGGAGCAATTACAAGGAAAAAAAATGGTATAGTTTGGCTTGATAAAGAAACTTGTATTGGTTGTCAAGCATGTGTTGGTTTTTGCCCAATTGGTGCAATGAGAAAATCTAATTCTAGAATTCAACCTTTTAAATGTATTTCATGTGGAGCTTGTGTTCGCGCATGCCCAAATGGTGCACTTGAGCTAGTGGAAGTAAAAATGGATGATATAAAAGAAGTTGTTTACCATAAACAGGGGAAATAGAATGATAGAAGGACAAATACCAATCGAGGAATATAAAACCGGTAACACAAAACACACTTGGGATCTTAAAAAACTTAGATTTGCTCATAGAATACTTTTTGAGTATAAATACAAGAAAGCAGAAGTACAAAAAGGATATACAAATAGGACCTTGTATATTAATTTAACAAATAAAGAAATAAAAGAAAAAAAAGTAACAGATGAAACGAAAAAAAAGTTTACGGGAGGTCGCGGTTTTGGTTTAAAACTACTTTGGGATTCAATAAAATCAACAACAAGATGGGATAGTATAGAAAACGATTTGGTAATAACAACTGGTCCTCTTTGTGGTATAACACAATATCCGGGTTCTGGTAAATCACTTTGTTTAACTATTTCACCTTCAACAAATATTATTTGTGATTGCAATGTTGGAGGTTTTGTTGGTCCTTATCTAAAATTTACGGGTTTTGATGCACTTGAAATACAAGGTAAAGCAAAAGATGATGTTATCATATTTATTGATGGTGAAAGTGGTAAAATAACTGTTGAAACCGCACCACTTGAAGAAACAAACTCTCATTTATTAAACGAACAATTAACCTATATGTATGCTTCTGAGGATAATGATAAATCCCGTCAAAAAGTTGCAATTGTATCATCGGGTAAAGCAGCAGAGCATAGCTTCTGGGGTTGTCTTAATTTCTCTTTTTATGATATAAGAAGAAAAGTTTCAAGGATAAAACAAGCTGGCCGTGGTGGGCTAGGTACAGTTTTAAGAGATAAAAAAGTTAAAGCAATAGTAGTAAAAATCGATAAAATGAACGGACTATCCAATAATCCTGCTGACCCGATAACATTAGCAAAAATAGGAACAAAACTTCATCGTGAAATTAGAGATCTTGATAGAACTCAATGTAATATGCGTGCTGTTGGAACAGGACACCTTGTAGAAATAATGGATAACTATGATTTATTACCATGTGAAAACTACAGATTTGGTAGTTTTCCAAAAGCTCTAAAAATTTTCTCACCAAAATTCTATGAATTATTTACAAAAATTATTCCAGATGGATGTTGGTTTGGCTGTACAATGGCATGTTCAAAAACCGTTGATGGTTACACAGTTATGACTGGTCCATATAAAGGACAAAAAGTTACAGTCGATGGTCCTGAGTACGAAACAATTGCTGCCAATTCAAACATGAGCATATGGGATCCGATGTGGGTACTTGAGTTTAATTTTTATTGTGATACTTATGGAATAGATACAATATCTACAGGTACAGCTATAGCATTTTACATGGAAATGTATGAATATGGAATATTAAACAAGCAGCGTTGTGATGGTATTGAGCTATGTTTTGGTAATTCAGAAGCAGTTCTTGAATTTATACATAGAATAGCAAAAGGGAAAAAAGGTGAATTTATAAATGTGGCTTCACAAGGAATCAGAAGAGTAAAGGATTGGATTATAAAAAAAGGATGGGGGGATTCGAAACTTATAGAAGATGCAGGTATGGAAAGTAAAGGACTTGAATACTCAGAATATGTAACTAAAGAATCACTTGCAATGCAGGGAGGTTATGGATTAACACTTAAGGGACCTCAGCATGATGAAGCATGGCTTATATTCATGGATATGGTGAATAATGCTATACCTACATTTGAGGATAAAGCTGAAGCTTTACATTATTTCCCTATGTGGAGGACATGGTTTGGATTAAACGGATTGTGTAAATTACCATGGAATGATATAGAACCTGCAAATAACGCAGAAACAGATGACCCACCAAAAGTACCTGAACATGTACAAAACTACATAGATCTATTTAATGCAGTAACAGGAAGAAAAATCGATAAAAAAGAAATAATTCTGCAAAGTGAACGTTGCTATATTTGGCAAAGAGCTATGAATGTTTGGATGGGCAGAGGTCAAAGAAAAGATGACTGGATACCATATCGCTCAATGGGGCCTGTAACAGAAATAGAATATATATCAAGAAAAGATAGATATGATAAACAATTAATCGATAATTTAAGATTAAAAAAAGAAGATGTAGAAAAAATGAGTGTAAAAGAAAAAATGAAAATACTTTATGAGTATAGAAGAAATCAATATCAAAAACTAGCAGATGCTGTATATTACAGAAGAGGATGGACACCCAACGGCATACCTACACCACAAAAAATGAAACAACTTGGTATGGATGATCCGAAGATGTTAAAAATGCTTCAAGATAAAATAAATGAAGATGAAAAAGCGGGTTTAAATATTTGGGGTGGTAAATACACAAAGGGTGAAAAATCACCAAATATTCAACCAAAATATTGGGAAAAATGGTAATTTATGGATAAAGAAAAATCTGAAAAAATTAGGAAAAAATTAAAAAAATCAACAATAGGTATAGCGGGTTTAGGAGGACTTGGTTCAAATGCCGCGACTTCTCTTGCTCGTGCTGGTATAGGTAAACTAGTATTGGTTGATTTTGATAAAGTGGAAGAAAGTAATCTTAGTAGACAATATTATTTTTTAGATCAAATTGGTAAACTAAAAGTTGATGCATTAAAAGATAACATAAAAAAAATCAATCCAGAAATAATTGTTGAAACATATAATATAAAATTACATAAAGGTTCAATGGATGGACCATTTAAGGAAGTTGACCTAATTATTGAAGCACTTGATAATGCTGAAACTAAAACAGCTTTTATAGAAGAAATTTTAACTAAATTTAAAGATAAACCTATTGTTGCTGCATCCGGTGTAGCGGGTTACGGACATTCAGATAGAATAACTACAAAAAAGTTGGGTAACTTATGTATGTGTTATGATGAGTTGGCAAAATCCTCTGATGATGACATACTTATAGCTCCACGAGTTATTCTTATAGCCAACTGGGAAGCAAATCTAGCAATTGAAGTTTTACTTGGTGAAGATAAATGAGTATTGAAGTAAATGGAAAAAACGTTGAATGGGTAGATAACGAAACAGTTGAACAGCTTCTTAAAAGAATGAAATATACTTTTCCTTTAGTAGTTGTAAAAATAAACGAAAAAGTAATTCCAAAAAAAGATTTTCAAATAACTAATATTCCTGATAATTCAAAGATTGTTGTTCTTCATATGATTAGCGGTGGATAGATTGATAAAACAACATTATTAAATTCTATTTTTCATTTATTTTATTAATAAGAGTATAAACAGATATTACTAATAGTGGAACGAAAATAAAGAAAATATACTCTTCAATTGGTATTCCAAATAGATTACCAATAATTTTTTCATCTGAGAAACTCCATATTCCTAATCTTACAGATATCTGATCCCAAATAACACCAATAATAAATAATATAAAAAGTGAAATCCCTAGGTTTTTTAAATTAATTCTATTTCTAAGAATATATAGCAATATCAATGAAGGAATAACTGCAAAAATAGTCATTAATATTATATAATAATACATGAAATTGAAAATAAGATAATTCCTAATAAATGTTTTTTATTAGATATTATTTTAAGCGTATATTGAACCAACAATAGTTAATAATGAAAAACCAAATGCAAAAAGTAGGTATGTACAGTACATTAGAGCCCATGATATTGTGTTTTCCAATATTCTACAAGTTTTTTTATCCCTAAGCATCAAATGAAAAACTAAATATGCAGGAATTGCTAAAAATGATAGTACCCATAAATATGAATTAAGTAGGCCAAAACCTATTAAAATAGGAATATATGCAAATGGTAAAACCATAAATGGTAGTACCATAAGAGATGCCTTTTTTATTCCATATGTATTAATCAGAGTATAAGTACCAGTTTTTTTATCTGCTTCACTATCTATTATATCCTTTGTTATTGACCCACCAATTAAAAAGGTCATTACGATAAAACCAATTGTTAAAGGTAATTTTTCTATAGGAGAACCAAAAACACTCCATGATGCAAGAATGCCAAAAAGACCACGTGGTAGAGCAATCCAAATCTGGTTTAAAAATAATTTATCTTTTAATCTAGGAGGTAGTGAATATGTAACTGTAAATATTGCAATCAGAATAATAATTAAAGTAAATGTAAAATTTATGGTAATTGATAGTAAAAGAGCAAAAATATATAAAATAACAGAAACAATTTTTGCCTCCCTTAAACTTATATCTCCACGGACAATAGGTCTATATGGTTTGGATATCTTATCAACCTTAACATCTGTTGCTTGGTTTAAAGCATTGGATGCAGCATTTAAAATCGCAAGCGAAAAACTAGCAGGAACTATTGTTGTCCAAAATAGGCTAAATAAATTATCAGAAATATTATTTTGGAAGAAACTGGCAATCATAATACATGAAGAAACAAAAATTGGAGCAAGTAAAGTAAAAGGTCGAATTAAATCAATATAACCTTTAATGTGCTTTCTTCTTTCTAAACTAAACATCTTATATCTCTCCAAACAACATTTTCTTTTGTTTGTTTTATATTATAAAGATTGTTTGACAAGTATTACCAGCTAATGAAAAAAAGAACCAAATTTTTTTATTAAAACAGGTTATATATAGGTAAATTTATTCAGAAAAATAGAGTCGGGAGGGTAATAATGTCAAAATTTAGAGGATTTATCGCAATTGATATACCAATTAATAAAAAATTCTTAGAAATGGAAAATGAAATAAAAAATACTGCTGCGGATTTAAAACTAGTTGAACCAGAAAATATACATGTAACATTAAAATTTCTTGGAGATACAGATGAAGAAAATATAGATAAAATCGGAGAAATAATAAAAAACTCTGTAAAAGACATTAATTCTTTTAATATTAAATTAAAAGGATCAGGAGTATTTCCAAATAAAAGTTATATTAAGGTTATTTGGATAGGACTTGAAAATGCAGAAAAAATAGGAGAAATTGCAAAAAAAATAGATGAACAATTAAAAAATCTGGGATTTCAAGTAGAAAAAAGAGGATTTTCAGCACATCTAACAATAGCTAGAGTCAAATCATCAAGAAATAAAGAAAAGCTATTACAAATAATAGAAAAATATAAAGACGTTGAGTTTGCAACAATTAATGTTAGCTCAGTTAAACTTAAAAAAAGCGATTTAACACCAAAAGGTCCTATATATACAACTTTAAAAGAATTAAAGTTATAGTTTTTAGGTGGTGAAACAAATAATAAGTTGGTTAATTATTTTAGGATCAATTAACCTTGCATTGCTGATTTCTGGTCTAATATTTTTTATACCAAGAAAAAACCTAAAAATAAAAAAATCAGAATTTTTTAAAATAATAAAAAATCAATTACCATATATTTTGATAATTATTGGAGTCGTTGTATTCCATTTAATCGAAGTTAATATTATAGAACCGCATTTAATAGGAAATGATTATGCAGATAGTATACGAAGTTTTGAAGGGGATCTAGTTTACTGGTTTTCACAAAATTGGACACCTATTCTTGTATATTTTTTTGTAATAATGTACATAGCTGTTTATCCTTTTACACTATGGTTTTCACCATTATATTTTCTTTTAATAAATAATAAAAAAGCGTTGAAAACATTTGCATATGGTTTATTACTAATTTACATAATTGCATTACCATTTTACTTATACTTACCTGTTACAAATGTTTACACTTACTATAATATAAGTTCACCGCTAGAAACCACAATTCCTTCTGTTGAAAGTTTCTTTTATTCAGCAACTACAATAAATAATTGTTTACCATCACTTCATACAGCAATGACAATACTAATTGCATACACAATAAGTATAACTGGTAATAAAAAACTAATATATTTTTCATATTTTACAGCAATTACTATTATAATATCAGTCATCTATTTATCAATACACTGGATTACAGATGTAATTACTGGTGCAATATTGTCTTTAGGAGTAATAATAATATTAAGAAAAATGTTGAAGGAGTAAAAATATGAATAAAATAGAAAAACAAGTTTTAGAAAAAATAACTCCTTCATTAGAATATAAAAAAAATATAAAAAAAATAACTCAAGAAATCACTAAAAAATTAGAGATAGAGATAAAAAAAAGAAAATTACCAGCAACTATAGAATTAGTTGGATCGATAGCAAAAGATACTTACCTAAAAAATGATCTAGATATTGATTTTTTTATAAAATTTCCAACAAAATACTCAAAAAAAGAAATTGGAAAAAATGCATTATTAATAGGGAAAAAAATATTAATTAAAACCGAAGAATCCTATGCTGAACATCCTTATATAAGAGGATATTTTAAAAAATTTAAAGTGGAAGTAGTGCCTTGTTATAAGATAGAAAAATCCTCACAAAAATTATCAGCGGTAGATAGAACACCACTACATACAAAATATATAAAAAAATTTTTACTAAATTCACAAAAACCACAAGTACGTTTGTTTAAACAATTTCTTAAAGGAATAGGTTGTTACGGTGCAGAAGCAGAAATAGAAGGGTTCTCAGGTTACTTATCTGAAATCCTTATTATAAAATATGGTTCTTTTAAAAAACTTATAAAAAATGCACAGAAATGGAAAGTGGGAGAAAAATTAACTTTAACAAAAGGAGAATATCAAACTTTTGAAACACCTTTAATATTTATTGACCCAGTTGATACTAATAGAAATGTTGCATCAGCTGTATCAGAAGAAAAATTTAATTTATTTATAAAAGCCTGTAAAAATTATTTGAAAAAACCAAGTATAAAATTTTTTTTCCCAAAAAAAATCAAGCCCTGGTCATTAAAAAAAATAAAAGAGGAAATAAAAAAACAAAAATGTCAGTATTTAAGTATAAAACTTAAAAAACCAAATATAATTTCCGAGAATCTATATCCACAGGTCAGAAAAGCTGTTCGATCAATAAAAGATATGTGTGAAAGATATGATTTTACAGTTATTGATATAAAATTTTACATAAATAAAGAAATTTATATTATAATTAAGACAAAAATTGAACCGCTTCCTAGGACGATGAAACACATAGGTCCTCCAATCAGATTAAAAGAAAATATTGATGATTTTATCAAAAAATGGAAGAATGACCCAAGAGTAACTAAGAAACCATACGAAAAAAATGGTAGGTATTATGTTGAAATAAAGCGTGAATATACCAATATAAAAAATTTATTAATGAATCAAATAAAAAATCTTAGTTTAGGTAAACATATTGATCCAGTTGTAAAATATAAATATGTTATTTTAGAAAAACAGGATTTAATTAAAAATAATCTCAGATTGTTTTGGACAGAATATTTAGATAAAAAAATGACATGGGAAAGATAATATGAAATCTCTTGGAGTTTTTACAAAAGATTTTTCACTTTATCATGATTTAATTAAAGTTTTAAAAAAGAGAAATTTGGCATATGTTACACTTGATTCACCAGATAGCGTTCCCAGTAAAATTGGTGTGATATTAACATCACATAAAGAATTACATGACATGAAATCATCAAAAGTGATAGCAGCTGATGCTTATGACACAATTGATCATGCTGTTGATCTGGCTTTACAGATGATGATTGGTAAAGATGTTTATTCAAAGGTTTTTATTGGAATTGATCCTGGTGATAATCCAGGCATTGCTGTTGTTGGAGATGATATCCTTCTACAAAAAATAAATGTAGAAAAACCTGAAGAGGTTCTTAGCATCGTAAAAAGATTTTGTAGGGAGTTTCCTGCTATTGAAACCATTATTCGTATTGGTCATGGATCAATAATTACCAGAAATAGAATTATTAACTCATTAATTTCCATTGGAATTCCTATTGAAATAGTTAATGAAGATAAAACAACATCTTCTCAACAAACAAAAAGACTTGAAAGAGATGGACAAGCTGCTGCAGCAATAGCTTTACTTAGAGGTGGAAAGGTTAACAGACAGTTACCGCTAGTACCAACTAAAGGTGAAATCAGAAATATTCAAGAGCGGAGTAGAAAACTTGCAGAAGGGGAACTTTCAATTTCAGAAAAAACTGCGTTAAAAGTATTAAAAGGTGAGCTTAGCCTAAAAGAAGCAATTGAACTTGAAAAAAACCTCAAAAGACCCAAACGTTTATGAGGCTCTTACTTATGCTCCTTGGGTAAGAGTAATGAAAGTTAAAAGAGCGCTTATTAGTGTCTCTAATAAAGATGACATTGTTGAATTTTCAAAAAAATTAACTAAACTTGGTTTTGAAATTTTATCAACAGGTGGAACAGCTAATATTTTAAGAAAAAAAGGTTTGAAAATAATTGATGTTTCAGATGTCACAGGTTTTCCAGAAATTTTAGATGGAAGGGTGAAAACTCTTCATCCATTTATTCATGCTGGAATTTTGGCAAAAAGAAAAGAAAAAAAACATATGGACATATTAAATAAACATGGTATTAATACAATTGATTTAATCGTTTGTAATCTTTATCCTTTTGAAGAAATAATTAAAAAATCAAAGGTTAATATTGAAGAAGTAATTGAAAATATTGATATTGGAGGACCAACTCTAATAAGGGCGGCAGCTAAGAATTATGAAGATGTGATAATTGTAACAAGTAAAAAACAATATGATATTATTTTAAAAGCACTTGAAGGAAAAGGTGATTTGACTTTAAAAGAAAGAGAAAAACTAGCAATTGAAGCATTTGCTCATACAGCTAGATATGATTCAGTTATTTCAAGTTATTTAAGAAACAAATATACTAATGATATATTACCAAATGAAAATAGTATTGCAATTAGCAAAATCCAAGATATGAGATATGGGGAAAATCCTCATCAGATGGGTGCTTTTTATAAGACTTTACCAGAAATTACTGAGCCATGTATTGCTAATGTTGAAAAACTGCAAGGTAAAGAATTATCTTATAATAATATTTTAGATAGTGATTGTGCAATTGAGTGTATAAAAGAATTTTCTGAACCTACTTGTGTTATAATTAAACATGCAACTCCTTGTGGGATAGCCAGTGCAAATAATCTATTACAAGCCTGGAAAGATGCTTATAAAACTGATACTTATTCGCCTTTTGGAGGTATTGTAGCATTCAACAGAGAAGTAAACAAAGAATTAGCAGAAGAACTATTAAAACTATTTTTAGAAGTAATAATCGCGTCTGATTTTTCCAAAGAAACACTTGAGATGTTTAGTAAAAAGAAAAATCTAAGAATCCTAAAGATTAATGGAATTAACAATAAAATAAATAGAGAAGGTGTAATTTTTAGGAGTGTAGTTGGTGGAATTCTTTCACAAGAAAGAGATATTAAACTAACTACAAAAAAACAATGGAAGATAGTTACAAAAAGAAAACCTACGCAACAGGAAATATTATCCATGGAATTTGCTGTTAAATGTGTTAAACATATAAAATCAAACTCCGTTGTTTTTGTAAAAGATACTCGTACGGTTGGTATAGGTGGTGGACAAACTTCACGTGTAGATGCTGTTTGGATTGCAACAGTTAAAGGTAAAGAAAATATTGCGGGATCTATTATGGCTAGTGATGCATTTTTTCCTTTCCGTGATGGTGTGGATGTTGCAGCAAAAGCAGGTGTAAAAGCAATAATTCAACCAGGCGGAAGTATAAGGGATGAAGAGGTAATAAAAGCTGCAGATGAGCATGGTATAGCTATGGTTTTTTCTGGTCAAAGATATTTCCGACATTAATATAATCATTAAAAAAATATGTTAAGGGTAAAACGAATTTATTTAATTCTACCCTTTTGTTTTTTTTATATATTTCGAGTATTAGTGCTTTGTTTCGTGGTGCACTTACTTCTAAATAAGTCCATTCGCTATCATCACCATATGAGTCTCTTGCTTTTACTTTAATTGTATGTGATCCGGTTTTCCATTTATGTTCTACTGTTAATATTTCACCTGATGCATATGGTCCGTACCATTTACTACTACCATCACCCCAGTCTATGTAATAACGCACATCTTCTCCATCAGCATCATTTGTATTAATTGTATATGAATACGGAATAAACGGTTTAACATTTGTAGGACCATCAATAAAAGGTGCATCTGGTGGTGTATTATCTGTGACTGTTACAATTAAAGGTTCAGACCAAGAACTACTTGCACCCCAAATATCTTTAGCTTTTACTTTTACTTCATAAATTCCAAGTTCTGTCCATATGTGAGATGCAGTTACAGTTTCTCCAGATGTATATGGTCCAAGCCATCCACTACTGTTTCCATCATCCCAATCAAATAAATAATAGATATCTTCATTCTCAGGATCTGTTGTGGAACTAGTATATGAATATTCTTTAAACCAAAGTGGTTTTGTTTTACCTTCAGGTTGTGTAGGTTGTTCTGGTGAAGCACTCGGATGCGGTGTTTTTATTGTCTGAGCTGGATCACCAAATAATAAGCAACCTTGAATTATTGCTCTCCATGTACCATATGATGCATCCCATTCATATCCTGGTACTGCTATTGTTGGTGCCATCCTGTCTTTAGAATATGCTTGTGCTTTTCCCAATTGCCAGTTACCAAAATCCTCTGATTTATTTTCCATATCTAAGAAATATGACCAAAATTCTTTTGCTTGAAATGCACTACTAGAATTTGTGCAGTATCTATTACCCCAACCATAACAAGTATTGTATATCACACCAAAAGCAAGTTCAGTATCTGAATGGAAAAGCATAGAATGAAGTACACCGTCATCTGAAGCATCAAAATCGCCACAGTGACATCCATAATCATGTAAGAAAAATGGTTTAGTATTTGTGTATTGACTTTCCCAAGACGATGAAGACACATCTAATGACATGTCAGCATTGGCATGAGCTATACCACTAGCAATTGTTACTTCGTTATTATTAATCGCACTTCTAAAACCAGCAATTGCTGCTGATTCAGATCCACCTTGCCAACCAGGATTTGTTGGTTCAGCGGTCCATTTTACAGATAGGTCAAATTGATTACCATCATGTTCTTGATTCCATGTTTCAAAACCAAATTGAAAACCCGCCCAAGTAGGAAATGGACCGTCATAATGAGGATTTGGTCCAAGCCAATCATCTGTTCCTTTTATAGCACTATAATCCATGAAATCATCTCCTTGACATTGCCATGTAGTATCCCCACCATAAAATGCGGCGTTATCTAGATATACATCTTCTGTACTATCTGCGTAATAGAAACATTTTGTTAACCAGTTTGAAACATCCTGTGGTGTATCACAGGTTACACGGCCAATAAATAACTCTGAATATAAATCAAAACCATTATCTCCGGTTTCACCCCAATCGTAATCGCCATCAGCATTGAAATCATTATCAAGATTACTCCAATAGATATCAGCATCAATATTACCTTCGTAGTTTGTATCCATGTCACGAGCTGGTATATAGTTTGATTCACCATCGGCACCAATTAATATGTAACTTGTACTCCAATCCTGATATGCATCTTTACAAAACTCCCGAATATGTGCTTGTTGATCATTAAACAACGGATTTGAGTTATGATAATCAGTACAAGCATTAATATCTTGAACTGTAACTAAGGTACAACTTAAACCATCGTCAGATTGGTGTTTATCCATAAGACTTTCCCAATTATATGTTAAAGTACCACCAGTATCCCAGTAATCCAGATCATTATATGTTGTTGTAATAATCACATAATCGTAGCTATTGCTTGAATCACAAAGACCACCCGGATAATCAAAAGTAGGTAAGTCAAATACTCTGTATTGACGAGTTATTTTAGGATTAGAAACAAGGTTCTCAACCCAAGCTTCATCCTCAGGTTTATTTCGGAATAATGGGTTAAAATAATCAGTATTTTCAAGATTTATTGTAACTGTGAGTTCTGGATAAAAAATAATAGTGCCCTCAGTTGGTATATACTGCACTGGATTCAATCCAAAATTAAGAATAGGGTATCCATGTGAATATCCAATTTGATAATCAGTAGAAATAGTTGATGGATATGGATTGCCTGAAGAATAAATGTTTGAATTTATTTCAATTTCTTGTGTAATGTCACTACCAAAAGGAACTGAATTTTGATAAGGAAAAATAGGTTTTTCTAAAAGATTAATAGATGATTCGATTTCAATAGGCGTTCCTACAACATTTATACTACTTACAGTTTTTTTTGGTGGTAGTAAAAGACTTATCATTTTTATCGGAATCTGAGGTTCACCTGCCTGTTTACCTATAGATAAACATCCATCAATATCAACTAATGTATATTCAGAGTTATCTGGTTGTATAGTTTTGAAACTGGGTTCTTTAAAAAGAAATGTATAGATTAAATTATTTGCATTAATACTAGTTTGTTCATTTGTATTAATAAAATTTCCCATTGTTGTTGCTATAGATGTAGTTAACATTAAAAAACAAATTATTACAACTATAGCTGAACTGCCCAAATTTAATTTTTTAAAATTCGTTTTTTTCAATATTTTTACCCCCAACGGTAATTATTAACATATGTTAATATTATTTAGTTTATAATCTTTTTGTAAAATCTTACTAAAAAAAGCTTTTAAAACGCTAAAAAACGCTAAAATTAATTTAAATAGAATCTTATTCTGATATTAATGCTGTTTAAGGTAATAGAAAGAGATGGACCTGCAAGAATTGGAGAAGCTATAATCGATAAAATAGAAATTAAGACACCAAATATTCTTTTTTTAAATACCAAACGTTTTAAAAGCCCTAGCTTTGCTAGCATTTTAATAACAAATATAAAAATTAAATCAAAAAAACCTATTTTAAGATTTTCTGAAAATCTACTTCTTCAAATAATGCAAGAAAAAAATGATAAATTTTACATTGTATCTACAAATGAAAAAATAATAAATTTGAATCTAAAAGAAAATACAGCAAAAATCTTTATTGTTGCAAATACCGCACAGCTACTTAATCAGCCCAAAAAATTTGTTGATTTTATTATTAATTTGAGAAAAAAAATTGGTTATGAAAAAATAATTTATTTACCAAGTGTCGGTGAACCGAAAAATTTAGCATTATTAACATATTTAAGTGTAGATTTTATTGATTCAATAAAAGCAATTATTGCTGCAAGAAACAATATTTTACTTTTTGAAAACGGTTCATTTAAAACAGATGAACTAGTAGAAAATCCCTGCAATTGCCCATCATGTATTAAAATAAATAAAAAACCTTCCAAGATGAAATTTCAAGATATTCTAAGTCATAATGAATATACAATTAATACAGAAATAAAACATATCAGAAATGCAATATCTCAGGAGAATCTAAGAAATCTTGTTGAAAACAGAATAAAAGTAGATCCAAATTTAACAGCAATATTAAGAAATTTTGATAGATATCATTATGATTTTTTAGAAAAAAGAACACCGATTACCAATAAAGGAAAAATTATTGCAACAACACTTGAATCTTTAAATAGACCTGAAATAAAACGATTCCAAGAAAGAGTAATTAATAGATATAAAAAACCTAAGTCAGCAAAAATATTACTTCTTTTACCATGCTCAGCAAAAAAACCTTATTCGTTTTCAAAATCACACAAATTATTCAGAGAAAAATTACTGTCAATAAAAAATCCTTTTATTGTTCATGAAGTAATAATCACTTCACCCATAGGAATTGTGCCAAGAGAACTTGAATTAGTTTATCCAGCTTCATCATATGATATACCCGTAACAGGCGTTTGGGATGAAATAGAAAAAAATATCATAACCAAGCTTTTATCAAAATATTTAAGTATAAATAAATATGAAACAATAATAGTACATCTACCAATAGAACTAACTGAATTTATAAAACCTCTTTTAAAAAAATCAATAATAACATGTATAGATAATCCAATTTCTAATAAATCACTTGATAATCTATGTAACAGTCTAAAAAAAACAGTTGATAATTATAAGATAATAAAAGCCCAAAAAAGATTAAAAGAGAATATTGAAGCATTAGCCACTTATCAATTTGGTAAAAAAATTGCTGAAAAACTAATTAAAGACTGTGAAATTAAAGGTAAATATCCATATCAAAAAATTATGTATAATAAAACTCAATTTGGTATGATTACCAAAGAACGAGGACTTATTTCACTAACAATAAATGGTGCTGAAAAAATAAGTGATTTTGGAAAATATTGGGTTGAGATCTATAGTGATTTTATATTAAAAGGATCAGTTTTTGCTCCAGGGGTGAAAGATGCTGATAATGAAATAAGACGAGGTGATGAAGTAATTGTAACAAGAAACAAAAAACTTTATGCTGTAGGAGTTGCACAGATGAATGGAGAAGAAATGAGTGAAACAAAACAAGGTGAAGCAATAAAAATTAGACATAGAATTTAAAATCTATTCATTGTATCTATTTTACCACAAAAAGGGCAAGAAAATACTTGCATATTACTAAATAAATCAGTTCCTTCTGCCCATATAGTTATGCCTTCACCACAAATTTTACATCTAAAATTTGCTTTAATAGATTTTTTTTCAGGTATCTCCTCCTCTACATAAGCAGGATTTGGCGGTACAACCCCTATTATACCGCAATTAGGACATGTCATTTTAATATTCTTTTTACTATTTCCTTTAGATTTTTTTATTGCAAAAATCCCTTTACAATTAGGACATTTAAAATGATACAACTGACCTGTGAGTGACTTTTGAAATTCTTTAAATGGATTGATAAAAACTTTTTCTTTTTTCTTTCTAAAAAAAATTAGAAAAATACCAAATATTATTTGTACAAAATATAATGTAAAAATAAATATTATCCATTCCTTATCATAAATTATATTAAATATCATTAAAATAGTTGTCCAAAAACCCACTATAATAAGAATAAAAAAAGGTCCGAATCCTTTTCGCCAACTCGTTTTAATCCCCCTTTTTATAAATAAAATAAAAAATATTTAATAGAAAAACTTTTTTATTTTTAAATTTAATAAAGTTTGACACACACCACCTTCCTTTGTATTTCAATCTGCATTTTATATCTCTAAAGTTGTATTTCAAACTTACTATCTGTTATAAAAAAAATGAAAAATTATTGAAGGTAATAATAAACTATAAAATAGTTTTTTTGTTAACTGCAAATTTGGATAGAAAAAAATGAAACCAAAGATTGATGAATCAAGTTTTGTAGCAAAAAATGCTGTAATAATAGGTAATGTTAAAATCGGAAAAAACTGTGGAATTTATCCTTGCGCAGTTATACGTGGTGATCAGAATTCTATAGAAATTGGTGACGGATCAAACATACAAGATTGTTGTGTCATACATTGTGATGAAAAAAATAATGTTAAAATTGGTAAAAACGTCACAATTGGTCATTGTGCAATGATTCATGGTGCAATAATTGAGGATGACTGTCTAATTGGAATTCATGCTACAGTTTTAAATGGAGCTAAAATAAGAAAAGGATCAATAATTGGTGCTAATGCTCTTGTAACAGCAGGCATGGAGGTCCCAGAAAATAGTCTGATTATGGGCGTTCCAGGAAAAATTATAAAACAAGATAAAAAATTTACAGAGAATGCACGTATAAATGCAGCAGTTTATAAAAAATTAAGTAAAACGCATAAGCAAGGAAAACACTCTTGGTATATAAAAGAATAATTTTTATTTTTTATATTTATTTTTAAGTTTGGAACGCGTGTATTCAAGTAATCCACCTGCGTTTCTAATTTCTAAAATTTCTTTTTGTAATTTCGGAAATGAAAAAAATTTATTTCCAATTGATATTTTTCCATTTTCAAAATCAATTTTTACATCAGATCCATCTGAATATGCGTCTATGACATCAGGACATTCAATTAAAATAAGTCCTTGGTTAATTGCTGATCGATAAAAAATTCGCGCAAAACTTTTTGCTACAACTGCTTTTATTCCAACTGATTTTAAACCAATAACAGGTTGTTCACGTGAACTGCCACAACCAAAATTTTTTCCTGCAAAAATTAAATCTCCTTCTTTAACATTTTTAGAAAATAAAGGATCTAAATCTTCTAGAAGATGAGGTATAATCTCTTCTGGCCTACTACACGTATATACATATTTACCTGGAAACAACATATCAGTATCTATATTATCACCATACTTCCATACTTTCATTGCTTCATCACCTCTCTTGGATCAGTGATTTTTCCAAATAAACTTGAAGCGGCAACAGTTGCTGGACTTGCTAAATATATATCTGCCTCTTTACAGCCCATACGACCTTTGAAATTACGATTAGATGTACTTAAACACTTCTCTCCAGGTGCAAGAACTCCTTGATGAGCACCAAGACAAGGTCCACAGCCAGCAGGTAGTAAAGTAGCTCCTGCTTTTATAAGTGTTTCAATAATACCAGCTTTTAAAGTTTTTTCAAGAACATCTTTTGATGCAGGTAAAATTAATAGTCTAATATTTTTATTAATTTTTTTACCCTTTAATATATCAGCTGCAACTTTTAAATCAGATAATCTACCATTTGTACAAGTCCCAATTAAACATTGTTGAATCTCTATACCCTCTAAATTAGATACTGGTTTAACATTATCAACTGTGTGAGGACATGCTACCACAGGAACTATTTTTGATAAATCATAATTTAATTTTTTATTATATACTGCATCTTCATCAGGAAAAATAACTTCATAGGATGAATTAGAAACTCCAATTGAATTAAGATATTTTTTTGTGATATTATCAACAAAAAATACAGAGTTTTTAGCACCCATCTCAACACCCATATTTGTAATTGTGAATCTTTCATCAATAGAAAATTGATCTAAATCACCATGGTGTTCTATAGAACAATAATCAGCACCAGATGAAGATATATCACCAATAATGTGTAAAACAACATCTTTTGCGTATACACCAAATTTTAATTTTTCATTTAAAGTTATTTTTATACTCTTAGGAACTTTCAGCCAAGTTTCACCAGTTAGTAAAATTGATGCTGCTTCTGTTCTATCTATACCCGATGAAAAAGCACCCACTGCACCATATGAGCAAGTATGAGAATCACTACCAAGAATAAGTTTTCCAGGTAAAGCTAGACCTTTTTCAATAACAAGCTGATGGCATACTCCAATACCAATATCAAAAAAGTTTTCGATTTGATATTTTTTTACAAAATCTCTTATAATTTTATGATTTGTTGCCGTTTTTTCTGAAGCAGCAGGTATAACATGATCAAGTGCAATAATTGGAAGTGATTTTGAGTAAATACCATATTTTTCAAGATCTGTTTTTATTTTTTGTATTATTGCTGCAGAATTATCATGGGTTAAAAGATGATCAGGTTTAACAGTTACTATCTGTCCAGGAATTACTTCTTTTAATTTAGCATAATTTGCTAGTATTTTCTCAGCAAAAGTCATATCCATATTTACTAATCTCCTTAATTTGTATTTTTATTTTGAAATTGAAAGAAGGAATCAATATATTAACTTTAAAGTTATTTAATAAAATAAAATCTATTGTTAATTTTACAATTTGACATTTTATAAAGAAAACTATAAGTTATAGTTTTCATATATCTATTTGAAGGTGGATAGGGAGAAATGAAAAAAAAGCTACTTAATGTAAATAATAATGCAGTAGCAGGAGTTATCGAGGCGCTTTTACTTGTAGGTCTTGTTGCTATAATTCTATCATTTATTCAACTTTATTATATACCAGAAATAATGGAGGATAAAGAAGCTACTCATATGGATCAGGTCTCACAACAATTTTCACAATTAAAATCTGTAATTGATATTCAATCGACTATGGGTGTGATAAATGATGAAAATCCTAATCCAAAATTTATTGCTTATACATCAATGTCATCACCGCTGACTTTAGGTAGCAGAGAACTTCCATATTTTGTTTCATCAGCCTCGCCAGGTCAAATTGATCTAATTGATAAAAATGATGCAGGTGAATATAAAATAAAAGTTAATCCCGCTCCTCTTCCATTAGGATATGATTTTCCATCTGGAATTCCTTTGACTTCAATTAAATATGAGGCTTATAACTACTATTTTATTCCACAGAAATACATTTTTGAAGGCGGAGGGATAATCTTAAATCAAACAGATGGAGAAGTTATGAGTGTTAATCCTGCTATTAATATTGTGAATAATACTAATGATATAGAAATATCTTATGATTTACCATTATTTATTGGTACTCCAGGTAAAAAAATAGATGGAGGTTATGATGAATCATATATTCGTACAAATTATATAAAATATTATGAGGGTACTGAAAATAATATTAGTGAAATCTATATATATACAAAACATCCAGATGCTTGGTATCATAGTCTTGTTAATACCACTAGAGGTTTATTATGGGAATATGTTAATAATTTGTATATAAATGTTGCAAAGTATCCAGATGGAGTTAAAATTACTCCTGGCTCTAAAGATATTTATCTTAAAATTACGGTTGTAGAAATTGGTATTCAAATAGGTCCAGGGGCTATTATTTCTAAATAAAAAGGTTTTTTATTAGTTGGGATATATTACTAAATAATCAATATTTTAATCTTAAAAAAAACATTTACTATATAAAAGTGAGAATCAATAATGGATAAAAAAGATGTACTTAAAACTGAAATAATTGGCTTTGATGAATTATTTGCAGAAGGGGGAATTCCTAGAGGTAGCTCTGTTTTAGTTGCAGGTGGTCCTGGAACTGGAAAAAGTATACTATGTAGACAGATTTGTTACAATATTGTTTCTAAGGGAAAAAAATGTATGTATGTTAGTTTTGAGGAAAGTAAAGAACGAATTATAAAAAGTATGGAAAATTTTGGATGGGATGTAAAAAAATATGTTGAGGATGGTAGTCTATTAATACAAAAAATTAATCCGCTTGATATTCTTCGAATGAAGTTCGGTTCAGTTGGTGGATCTGGTTCAGCAACAGAGTTATCCTATAAAATTAAACCTTTAATAATACCAAAAGATTTTAATCCCGAGGTTATTGCTGTGGATTCTTTAAGTGCTATTATCGCAGCATCAGTTACAAAAGATAAAAATTACAGAATTTATCTACAACAATTATTTAGTTTTTTTGAAGAAACTGGTGCTACATCTTTTTTAATTACAGAAACAGATCCTCTACCTACAAAATATAGTGAATCAGGTATAGAAGAATTTTTAGCGGATGGAATAATAGTTTTATATAATTTTCAACAAAATGATAGACGTGAAAATGCTATTGAAATATTAAAAATGAGATATAGTAAACATCAAAAAAAGATTGTTTTAATGGAAATTACTGAAAAAGGAATAAGAGTTCATTGTGATAGATGTATTTTAATGGAATAATAAAAATTTTCTAAAGGAATTTAAATGGCTCTGCATGTTTGTCTAATTTTTTTGCACCATATTTTATAATTGTTTCTTCAATTTCTTTAATTTTAATTTTACTAAGTCCTGTTCTTCTTAATATGAGGTTGTCATTTTCATCATATATTTTTATTGTGCCTTCTTCTGAACATATTATAGCTTTCATTAAATTTCCATTTTGAAGCCAAATCCAGATATTCATGTTTCTGCCGATCATATATGACCATCCAAGTTAATTATTCACATAATTTATTTTATTTTATTAACTATATAAATATTTCTATATATTTCTATTTCATTTATAAAAATGTATGTATTTTTTAGAGAACAAAAATCATTAAACTATAATAAATTGAACAATAAAGAGGATAAAATAATATAATAGCTGTCATATATTGGATTAATGAATGGGATGACTAAATTTAGTAATGTTAGTTTGGAAAATATGCAGAGAATAAAAACAGGATTGGAAGGATTAGATAGATTAATTGAGGGAGGATTCCCAAAAAATTCTATAACCTTAATTTCAGGTCCACCGGGGGGTGGAAAAAGCATTTTTTGCTTTCAATTTTTGTATGAAGGAATAAAAAATGGAGAAAAATGCTTATTTCTTACATTAGATAAACAGGTTGAAGGGTTACTGGTTCAGGCAAAAAATATTGGATTTGATTTTCAGCCTGCAATTGAAAAAAATCTTATGAAATTTTTGTATCTAAATATTAATAAAAAGTTTGTATATGAATCAATGACAAATGAAATTTTATCGGGTCAATACAGTAGAATTGTACTCGATTCAATAACCCCTTTATCAGAAATGCCGATATTCATTAGAAATACAGAGGACAGTAGTCTTGATATAAATATGGTTAATACTGAAGAGTTACCTGAGGGGGCAAATTTACCAACAAGAAGATTACATTTGCGTTTCATAATGTCTGCACTTGAATCATCAAAATCAACAGCTTTGGTTACATCAGAACTGCCAGTAGGTTCCTCTCTTTTATCAAGAGACGGGATTTCAGAATTTTTAGCAGATGGAGTCATAACATTAAGTCTTGATCCAACAATGGATAGAAGGAAACTATCAATAATGAAAATGAGAAATACAAAACATACTCTTAAACCACAAGACATAATAATAGAAACTGGTGGCATTAAAATCGTTTAAACAAATGAATTAATTATGTTTCTAAATTATAGACCTCCAAAAAAATTAAGAGCACTTTTTATTATTCATTATTCCCCATTACTATTAATTATTATGACTGGTCCTTTATCATGGATTTTTAATGTTTGGAAAATTCCAATAGAAATGATTTTATGTGTTATTTTTGGGCTTATTATATTTTTTATTGGTACATATATTTATTTTAAATGGGAAATATTTTGGTATAAAATATATAAAGGGCAACTTGTAACTGAGGGAATTTTTCAACATATAAGACATCCACATTATTTATCACTGTTAATTATTGGATTTGGACTTTCAATATTTTTTTGTTCATTATTTGCTTTTATTATAGCTATTATAGCTATACCCATTATGATAGTCAGTATTTTTGATGAAGAAAAATTATTAAAAAAACAGTATGGTGAAGACTATACAAAATATATGAAAAACGTACCATGGCGATTAATACCAAAGATCTTCTAATAATAAAATTTATATACACAATCTGTTATGCCTTAATTCTTATCCTTACCAGACATCATTCGGGCAATTCTTTATGAATCCCGTTATCAACCAATTCCTTTAATTCTTTTAATTGGTTGTGAAATGTCACGGTTAGGATGAAAATTTGCATTAAATCAATCATATAATAAAATTAAAGAGGTATATTATGCCAGAAATCCGTCACCCAAGAAGAGGATCAATGGGCTTTTCGCCTAGAAAAAGAGCTAGAGCTGAAACTCCACATATAAAAAATTGGCCTGAAGGAAATGAAAAACCAAAAATTCAAGGATTTTTAGGTTACAAGGCTGGTATGACTCATGCATTTGTTGTTGACTATCGTCCAACATCAACTACATCAGGTAGAGAAGTAATAATGCCTGTTTCAGTTGTGGAAACACCTCCTTTAAAGGTTGCAGCTATAAGAGCCTATAAAAAATCGGCATATGGTTTACAAACAATAGGAGAAATCTGGGCTGACAAACTAGAACCTGAAATATTAAAAAAATTAACTGCTTTTAAAAAAGAAAAATTGGAATTTTACAAAAGATGCAGATGAGCTTCGAGTTATTGTTTATACTCAACCAAGACTTGTTTCAGGAGTTCCAAAAAAAATACCTGAAATTAGGGAATTCAGAATAGGCGGTGGAAGTATTGATGATCAAATAAAATATG
>SMTZ1_10001064_pt1 | contig 27108 bp, 28 predicted proteins | sample DeeMarSWOR136_30_FD_25667 | JGI IMG/M metagenome (IMG submission 25667)
TTTAATAATTAAAAACTAATCTAAAGATAATAAATTATTGATTAATTATAGAGTTTATTCTTTATTCTTTTTTGAGTTCTTTTATTAGAAAGATCTTAAAATAATTCTACTAACAAAAATTTTAGAAATATGAGTTTAATTTATTTAATCTTCTTCACTTTTTACTTTTTTAATCTGTTCAATTAGTATTGGAACCACTTTATGAAGATCTCCAACTATACCATAATGTGCTACGTTAAAAATTGGAGCATTCGGATCTCTATTTATTGCAATAATGATTTCTGAATTTTCCATCCCTACTAAGTGTTGTATTGCACCTGAAATCCCACAAGCTATATATAATTTAGGAGCAACGGTTTTCCCTGTTTGACCTACCTGTCTATCTGGTTCTAACCAATTTAATTCAATAGTTACTCGAGATCCACCTAATTCCGCACCTAATACTTTAGCTAACTCTTCAATAATTTTAAAATTTTCTTTTGATCCAACTCCTCTGCCACCAGATACAATAATATCAGCTTCTTCGAGATTTATTTTTTGCTTCTTCTTATCTATAATTTTAATAATTTTTGCTACGGAATCTTCTTGTTTATAAGCTTTTTCTATTTTTATAACTTTTAATTTTCTTTTTCTACTTTTATCAATCTTAAATATACCTGGTCTTACAGTAGCCATTTGAGGTCTACTTGTAGGAGTCCGTATCGTTGCCATTATATTTCCTCCAAAGGTAGGTCTTGTTTGCATTAAATTACCTGTCTCATTTTCTATTTCTAAGCCTGTACAATCAGCTGTCAAACCTGCATTTAATCTTTTGGCAACTCGTGGGGCAAAATCTCTTCCAGTAGCGGTAGCTCCAATTAATATTATTTCAGGTTTGTGTTGCTTAATTAAACCTGTAAGAGTATTTACATACAAGTCAGAATAGTAATCTTTTAAAATTGCCGATTTAACATAAATAACCTCATCTGCTCCATAATCGCCAAATTGTTCTATAATATTGTCAAATTTATCTCCCAGTACCACAATTGTTAACTTTACATTAAGTATATCAGCCAATTCTCTTCCTTTTCCTAAAAGTTGATATGCTACTTTATGGATCTCTCCCTTATAATGTTCTGCGATCACCCACACTCCTTTATATTGGCTTTTATCAACTTTATCAATATATTCTTCTTTTTCTAGAATGATTGCATCTACGGGACATGCTTCTACACAAGATCCACATAAAGTACACTCCTCTTTAATAACTGCAACGTTCTCAATTACTTCAATACCTCCATAGGGACAATTCGCAACGCAGCTACCACATCCAGTACATAATTCACTATCAATTATTATACTCATTTTATGTTCACCTAAAGAATTTTATCGTCTTTTAAATAGCTACATAAATCCTGTATCATTTCCTCAATTGTGCCATTTAGTATAACATGACTCCCTTTTCTTATTGGTACAAATATTTTCCATACCTCTGTCATTGATCCATTTAAACCGAGTTCTGCTTTGTCTGCACCTAAGTCTTCGGAGTTTAAATAAATTACTTTTTTCTTTTCATAAGCATCAACAATTCCTTTCGCTCCTGGAAATCGAGGTTTATTTATTTCTTTTAATACAGATATTAATACCGGTAATTTTGTCTCAATTATAACTACTTCTTCAGATCTAAAAGCTCTTTCAACAACCACAGTATTTTTTTCTTTTAATTCAAATTTTAAAACATAGGTAATTTGAGGTATATTTAGTTCTTCTGCTAATTCCGGTCCAACTTGAGCAGTATCTCCATCAATAGCTTGAGTACCACATATAACAATATAGTCATTTTTTACCTTAGATTCCTTTAATATCTTTTTAATAGCTAATGATAAAGTATGTGATGTAGCTAATGTATCTGCTCCAGCAAAAGCTCTATCACTTAACAGATAGGCTTTATCCACGCCCATAGATAAAGCTTCACGTAAAGCTTGTTCTGCTTGTGGAGGTCCCATGCTAATAGCAATTACATCCCCTCCGTGTTGTTCTTTAATTGTAAGACCTAACTCAATCGCATGTTTATCATGAGGATTTACAATTGAGGGAATTCCCTCTCTAACTAAAGTATTGGTTTTTGGGTCTATTTTTACTTCTGCTACTCCAGGCACTTGTTTTATACAAACAAAAATTAGCACTCTATTTTCCTCTTAACATGTGGTTTGCTATTACCATTCTCTGAATCTCGCTTGTGCCTTCATAGATCTCGCCCATTTTTGCATCTCGAAAATATCTTTCAACAGGATATGCCTTCATTGTACCATAGCCTCCATGAATTTGGACTGCTTGATGTGCTGCTTTCATTCCAGCTTCGGAAGCAATCAGCTTTGCCATTGATCCCGCTAACCCATAATCCATACCTTGGTCGCACATCCAAGCTGCTTTATAAGTTAACAATCTCGCAGATTCTACATCAGTAGCAATATCTGCGATTTTCCACTGTATACCTTGGAATCGGGCGATTTTAGTACCAAATTGTTCTCTTTCATTAGAATATTTAATAGCAGCCTCTAAACACGCTTGGCCTAGCCCTACACACTGAGAGGCGATAGTTATTCTACCATAGTCCAAAATCTGAAGCCCTAATCTAAACCCGTTACCTAAACCACCCAAAATATTGTCTTCAGGCACTCTTACATCTTGAAAGACTAACTCAGAGGTATTAGATGCTCTAACACCCAATTTATCTTCTTTTACTCCTACTGAATAACCGGGAGTATCAGTATCCATTATAAATACCGTCAGTTGCTTCCTTGCATCCGTTTCTCCTGTTTTTGCCACTACAAGCAGTGTTTTTGCTATTCCTCCGTTTGTAGCAAATATTTTACTCCCATTTAAGATATATTCATCCCCATCTTTTTCTGCCGTTAATTGAACTCCTCCTGCGTCCGACCCAGCATTTGCTTCAGTTAGACAAAAAGCCCCAATTTTGTTACCTTTTGCTACATCAATCAAAAATTTCTCTTTCTGTTCATCAGTACCATATCGATAAATCGGATAAGCACAGACTGAGCAATGAACACCTGTTGTTATACTCCAAGAAGCATCCACACGTCCTATCTCTTCTGTTATAATGGCAAACGCTATAGTATCCTTATGTAATCCTGCCCCTCCATACTCCTCAGGTATACAAGACCCAAAATAATTCATTTCTTTCATTTTTTCCATAACTTCTGGGTCTAATTCTTGTTTTTGATCTGATTCTTCAGCTATAGGAGCAATATGTTCTTCTGCAAATTCGCGGGTTATTTTTCTAATCATTTTTTGCTTTTCAGTTAACGTGAAATCCATATAAATCATCTACTCTTTCTTTTTTTCTAAAAATATTGCTAAAAATTTAAACTATTTCAAATTAATTAATTTTATCTTGCGTTATTATAATGAAATTTGTAATAATTATTTATATAAATTTAAGATATTTAAGATGATTACGGAATGAGTAAAAATGCTACTACTCATAAAATTTGTAAATAGCTAATATGCTTATATAATTAGATTATAAACTTGAATAATTAAAAGGCATTTCCGAATCTGGTTTTCGAGAAAGTTTTTTTGGACCTGCATAGATAATTACAACTATCAAATAGGCTCCGATCATTATTCCTCCGCCGATATAGAAAATCATCACTGGTAATAACCCAAATAATCCTGTTATAAAAGCTCCATTAAAGTTAAAGCTAAAGTGAAAAATTATAGTGATTATCAAACTACCTTTCGTATTGTTATATCCCCAGGTCATTAATATTGATATAACAATAACGAGGAAAAAGAAAATATAAAAGGGAATCCTTGATTCAACAAAATATAAAGGTATATGCCAGCAAGCCCAAATAACTCCTAAAATTATACTTGAAATCAGAGCACTATATCTCGATTGGATTCTTGGAAGGGCAAACCCGCGCCAACCACCTTCTTCACTTAAAGGACCTGAAATCAGTGTGAAGACTAAATTATAAAGAATTAAAGGTAGTGTTAATTCAGAAGATGGTCCAGGTGCAAATCCTCCAAACAACAAATAAAATCCAGTAAAAATTAAAGGGCCAATCATCAATGCAAATGCCGCTAAATACCACTTCAACCCCACTTTCCATTTTAAAAACCCCCTAAGCAATTTCTTTATTTCATCCCATCCCCCAATAAAGCTTGAGACTATTATCGCAGAAATTGTAGGGCTCCAAATAGTTAACGTCCAGAATATTATCTCAGGGATTAGACCAAATAGCTTAATAATAACAGGAATAATCATTATAAGATAACTTAATAGGAAAAAAATAGCAAGAGAGTATTTATTCATGATCTCAGAATATTTCATAATAAAAGATTGCTTCTGAACTATTTAAGCTTTTTTAGTTAGTATTATATCTATAACCGCCATTACTAAGAATATGAGTGATGAAAAAAAACATTTTGAAATTTCAAAACAGAAAGAGTATTTGTATGTTATAAAAGAAAATATCTCTGTTGTTCATCCAGTTTATACAAATGATCCATTAAATATGTATTTACTCTTAGGATCTCACAATGCTCTTCTAATTGATACAGGATGCGGGTTATACCCTCTAAAACCAATTGTGGATGGTTTAATAGATAAGAGAAACCTAATTGTTCTAAATACTCATACTCACTGGGATCATATTTTAGGAAATGAAGAATTTGGAGAAGTCTATGTGCATGAAAACGAGGCTACTATAATATCAAAACCTTATGATGTCTCCTACTTTAAAGATTCTCCGAATGCGATTATTAACCGCTATTCAAAACATAATTTTTTGATTCCTCCTGCGAAAATTATAAAAAAATTAAAAGATGAAGATATTTTTGATTTAGGTGGAATTGAAGTTCAGGTAATTCATGCTCCTGGACATTCTCCTGGATCAATCTGTTTATTAACATCTAAAGGTGAACTTTTTACGAGTGATGTGGCTTATTATGGGGATCAATTCCTTCCTACACAAATTCAGTTCCCATTGGTTCTTAATACTCTTTCTAAATTGATAAAACTATGCCAAAGTCAAGGAATTGTGGAGCTTTACCCTTCTCATAGACGATATCCGTGTGATGTAAAATTATTAATAGAACTCTATAATGGAATTAAGAATATTGAAAACCTTTGGGATAAGAAAGTAGCATTTGATTTCTTTCAAGCTTGGCAGATTGATGATCCCAGTGGACAATTTAAATATTATATAGAACGATAAAGATTAAAATTTTATGAAAGTAATCTTTAGATTCATACGAGATTTATTCTATAACTATTTTAATCCTATATTTTGGACTAAATTTACTTTTTAAAGCTTTTTTTAGAATTTTATGTCGATTCTATAATATTAAATGCTAAGAATATTATATTTCTGAGCCCCTACCTTTAAAAGGGCTACTATTTAATAATTTTAATTGAAAAAATTAAAATAAAATAAAAAGGTTATACTAAATGAGTTTAATTTGTACTAACTGTGGAAGGGAAATTGAAACAATACCCTTACAATGCGCTTATAGCATTAACATCAATAGCGAAACTAATCAATGGGAGTGCTATATGGAAAACTGTGGAACGATATCGATCAATGAATTTGTATGCGAGAGCTGTTGTACTAATAGAAATATTATGAAATTGACCAAAAAGATCGAAAGATTATCCTTAGAAAATGAAGAATTCAAGGAAGAATTAACATTTTTAAAAAAAAATGTCGTCCAAACAAATATACCCAATTCTGATTTTAATTTTTGGGTTGAATTTGGGGATGGCGTTTATATATGCGGCAAAGGAGTAAAAGATAATCCTTCTATCTCATTAACTTGTCCTCAGAGAACCATGAACCGAATTCTTGAAGGAAATCTTGAACCATTCAATGAGTTTTTGATTGGAAATCTTAAAATTGAAGGAGATCTCCAATATGCAGTAGTCTTTTTTGACATTATAAAGTTAGCATTAGAAATTAGTAAAGAAACGGGAGGTATGTAATTTGAACAAAACATTTATATGGGGTCATCGAGGAACTGGATTCATAGGTACACAAAATACTTTATCTTCTTTTAAGAATGCAATTGATATGGGAGTCGATGGAATAAAAACTGAAGCAAAATTATCAAAAGAAGGCGAAGTAGTTCTATGTTTTTACAATACTCTTAAAAAAAAAGGAGAAGACATTCCAATTCAAGATTTAACCATAGAAGAAATCAAGAAGTTTAAACTAGAAAATAATGAATCAATCCCTACTCTACGCGAAGTTTTCGAAGCGTTTGAAAGTCATAATCTTAAATACAATTTTGATATCATGAAACCAGAAGTTGGAATAAAAGTCATCGAAACAGCTAAACAGTATGGATTAGTAAATCGTATAGAAATCGCAAAACCTTCAATACACCCAGATTATCTGAGCAAATTCTTTTCTGAAATCAGGAATTTCAATAAAGATGTAGTTTTGATCAATTCTGTTTCTTTAAAATATTCAGTAATTGAAGAACAACATTTAGAAATCGAAGATATGAGGAAACTAAACGTCGAAGGAATTAACGTTAACTACAATTACGCAAATTTCGAGCTATTTAAAAAAGTAAAAGAACATGGATTTAAATTTTATATATGGGGCGTTCTTTTTAAAAGATCAATGCAAAAATTCCTTACTATGAAATATAATGGTGATTTTATTGACGGAATAATGTCAAATCAACCAGATAGATTATTAAAATTCCGTAATGAAATTCAAAATTAAAAATTTCTTTTGTTTTCCTCTTTTTTTAACAGATATTGAATTTAAAGAATAAAAACTTAATTTTCGAATGTCATTTATCAAGGTTTTTTAGGTTTCTGGGAAAAAAGAAGATTTAAATATACAAGATAGATTATCCCAGTTCGATTATTAATTAAACTGTATCTTTCAGATAGAAAATATCCGTACGATAAATAGCTTTTAACAGATCTTTACAAGGGTATTGAAAATCTTGAAGATCTCTGGGATATTAAAAGAATTTTTGAATTTATTAATGCATGGCAAAATGATCTCGATATTAAAAGAAATTTTGGACTTGTTTTGAAGTGGCCTAATTATTAACAGTTGTTAGTTTCGGAGGAGGTATAAAAACTCTTCTTAATTCTGTTCGTTCTAATTTAATGGCATTTTCGGGACACAAATGAGCACATACACCACATCCTATACATCTCTCATCATTAACAGTTGCAATTGTATCAATCAATTCTACAGCTTCAGCTGCACAATGCTGAACACATGTACCACATCCTGTGCATAAATCTTCTTCTACTTTTGCTAAGTGTGAGGTTAAATCCATTAAAGGAATTCCACCTGTATAATGAAGTAAAAATGTTCCGCAGCAACATTTACAACAATTACATATACCATCAACATCTTTCTCTATATCCAAATTTGTATGAAAAACCTTATGAACCAAACCCTCATCTTCAGCTTTTTTCATTATCTGCATAGCTTCTTCTTTTGATACTTTTTCAACAAAGCCATGGTTGATAAGAAATTCAGCTGTTCTACCGAAAGCAAAGCAATTTCTCCTTTCCTGCGTAGTTTTACAAGGTTCATCAAGAAGATCTTTTTTATGTCTGCAGTAGCAAACTGTTACCCCTATTGGATCGTTTTTTTCAATGATCTTTGAGACTTCTTCTAATTGTAAAACTCTCTCTTGCCTTACTTTAACTTCCTCTTCAACCGGAATAACTCTATCAACTGAGGGACCCTTTTTAAATTCTTTTACCATTTGATCGAAATTAGTTTGAGTATCTTGGACTATTTGGTCATAGAATTTGGAATACAATCTTGCTAAGTTTTTTGTTTTTTCATTAGTTTCACCACGCATTAAAGTAAATTCAATTATCCCTGGTAATAATGGTGTCTTTCGATAAACCATGATGCCTGTGCTTCTACTAGGTATTCCCGAAATCACACCTATATTCATAAGGTCATTTAGCATATTATTAAGTGCTTCTTCATCCATATCAGTTAACGGTTTAATCTGGTCAATGTTATATGAATTTTTTGTGAGTATAGCGATAAATTTAGCTTGTTCCTCGTTAAGCAACGTTTGCATTATTTCGATAACGATATCACTTACTCGGATTGGCAACCTTCCTGCTTTAATAAAATTTCTTGCTACTTTATACCATAATTTTTCAGACATTTTTAATCAATTTCTGAATTTTAATTATTAATAGTATTATACTTCATATTCGAAATAGAATAATTTATACTATTTTAGTAAATGATTATAATTAAATTTATTAGATTGAATATTCAAATTAAAAAAAATCTATATGATTAATACCTGTTTGACAAAATTTATGAAACTAGTAGATTTATTAATCTTCTAATCCTTTATGAAACTTATCATTGAAATAACTAATACTAAGATAGACTTTGATAGTTAGTATAATTATTGTTTTAGCATGTTTTTTAGCTGTAATTCTATTAATTATTACCGATAAGTTAAATAGAGCCGTAGCATCATTAACAGGAGCAGTCATTGTCTATTTTGTCTTAATTTATTTAGAAGGAAAAGATTTTAAAGTTATTCTAGAATTGTTATTCGGATCTGAAAGTGAAGGGTTTGTGAACCTTCATTCTCTTATTTTAATAATTGGAATGATGTTTATTGTTGAAATATCCAAAGAGGCAGGATTATTTCAATTTTTTGCTTTGAATTTGATTAAATTATCAAAAGGGAAGCCAGTTTATTTGATGAGTATATTTTGTGTTATAACTATATTTATTTCTGCGATATTAAATAACATCCTTACTGTGATCATTCTTATCCCTCTTACTATAACTGTTTCTCGTATTTTAAATGTAAATCCTTCTCCATATATTTTAACTCAAGCCATTTTAGTAAATATAGGAGGAACTTTTTTTAGTATTTCATCAATACCCAATATTCTTATTAGCACTTATGCTGAAATTTCATTTATCGATTTCTTTTTGAATGTTGGAACCGTATCTCTCATCATTTTTGTTTTTACTCTTCTTTTTTTCATTTTTATTTTCAAAAAAGCTTTACAAGTACCACAGCAAGGATTAGATATTTTAAGTGAATTTAATGTGTGGAATTTTGTTCCAGACAAAAAATTGTTACTTAAATCTCTTCTTACATTAATTATTTTATTCATATTATTCGTCATTATTCCCACATCCTTAATAAGCACTGATATTATTGCACTCGTAATGGCAGTCATCTTAATCATTATCAGTCGGCTCGACCCTAAACAAATCATATCTAAAATAGATTTTGAATTGATTTTTTATCTGTTGGGAATTTTTGTTATTGCTGGTGCTTTAGAGGTCTTAGGAGTTGTTCAATTTCTTGGAGAATCTATGGCCAATTTCTCGGGTGGTGATGTATTTTTCCAAATTCTTATTATATTATGGTTCTCCTCCTTCTTAAGTAGCGCCATAGATAACATCCCCATCACTAAAGTATTAATTCCTATGATTGGTACAATAACGGGTAATTTTCCGGCAAGTATTGGAGACAAGTTTTATTATAGCTTGGCAATTGGAGCTAATTGGGGTGATAACCTCACGCCATTAGGCGACAATATTCTTGTGGTACAATTAGCTGAGGCAAATAAGCGACCAATTAGTTTCAAGCAATTTTTTAAAATTGGATTTATAACAACCTTGTACCAAATTATCCTCGTTTCGATTTATTATACCTTGATTTTTAATCCCATAATGGGAATTCTAATTGTATTAACGATTTGTTTCAGTCTAATAATTACCTATTTACTTAATAAGATCGGTCCTAAAAAACTTAGAGATAGAATAGGAAAAACTATAAATGGATTTAGAAATATGTTCTTAGAGTGAAAAAAAATGGTATTTAAAAATATAAGTCGAATTAAAAGTGCATTACCTGAAGTAAAGCATGTAGTTATGTTTTACAACAATGGGACTATCTTCCAAACTACTTTTGAACAATCTATAAACATTCCTAAATTAGGAGAGAATTTAGCAGAACTCATAAATCATATACTAAATGTGTATGAATTATGTAACTTTAAAGTAGATCGTTACAAGAAACTTATTTTTGAAACTGAGGATATTTCGGTAATAATTTTAAAGCTTGGAGAAGAGAGTAATATTGCTCTATTTTTTAAAAAAGAGGAAGATCAAGAATTAAAATTAAGTACTATTAAGAGGTATATAACTAGAATAGAAGAATTAATAGATATGGATGAAAAAGAACTCATCCTTCATGAAATATTAAGTAAAGAAGAAGAATTAAAAAAACTACATCTTCTTTTAAATAACAAAGAAGAGAACATCCAACAATTACAGAAAAAAATCAGTTCAATAGATAAAAGTGAACCAATAGAGTTTTTAAAGGGTATTGAAAAAGATAAACATTCTATTGAAGAAGAATGTCTTAAATTAAAAAAAGATATAACTACTTATAGCGAGGATATTCTTAAATTAAGGGAATTTATTGAAAAAGATAAAAAATTGGATGAATTTTCAAATTAAATTTTAAAAAGTTAATAGATTTTAGAAAGAATTTATTATAAAATTTTTCTATAGTTTTTTTAAATCCATTTTCTTCTTTTAAAGAAATATACCATAACAAGAGCTATTGAAACCATTATCATTATTAAGACGGGATATGCAAAGGGAGAAGCTAATTCAGGCATGTGAAGAAAGTTCATGCCGTAAAAGCCCGCCAAAAATGATAATGGGATAAAAACCGTCGAAATAATTGTTAAAACTTTCATGATGTCATTCATTCTATTGCTAACACTTGATAAATACATATCTAACATTCCAAAAATTATTTCCCGATAATTTTCTAGAAGATCACTAATTCTAAAAATGTGTTCATATATGTCTCTTATATAGATCTGTAATTCATCACCGATTAGTTTTGATTGTTCACGTAGCAATTTATTGATTACTTCTCTTATTGGCCATATTGATTTTCTCAACTCAATAGAAGATCTTTTCAATCGATAAATATTTTGTAGAGTTTCTGGTTCAGGGTTCCTAATTAAAATGTCTTCAATGTTTTCAATATCCTCGCCTACCTTTTCTATTACAACAAAATAATCGTCAATTATAATGTCAATTAAAACATAAAATAGGTAATCTGCTCCCATTACTCGAACTTTTCCTTTTGGAATTTGAATTCTCTCGTAAATAGGATTGAAAAGGTTTGTATCTCGCTCTTGGAATGAAATTACATAATTTTCTCCCAATATTAAACTTATTTGTTCATATTCAAAATCCTCTTGTTCTTGATTCCAGCTTAGCTTTTTTAGAACTGCAAAAATATAATTCCCAAAATTCTCTAACTTAGGTCTTTGATTATGGCTTAAAACGTCTTCTAGAACAAGAGGATGTAAATTAAATTGATGACCAATCTCTTCAATAACCTCTATTTGTGCAAGACCATATACGTCAATCCATCTAATGAGAGGTTTTTCAATTTTAGTAAGATCCTTCTGAATCTCTTTAAATTCGTCTAAATTAAAACGATCTTCAGTATAATCAGTTATTTTAATCTTAGTTTTTTCTTTTACTTTATCTCCTGTATAAATTAGAGTTCCTGGAGGAAGCCCAACCTTTTTCTTCTTTTTACTTGAAGGAATTACATTTCTTAGAGGTTTAGAAAATCTCCTCAAAATATCTCACTTAAATGCTGAAAAGTTAATTTTAAATAATTATTTTATAAGCCAACTTTTAAAATAAAAGTTACCTTATATTTTTTTTAAATATAATTAAGGATCTCAAAATAATAAAACCTTAAAGTTAAATGATTTAGTATGAAAAGAGTCTATAGAATAGTAATATGGATATCAATTATCGGAATTTTTGTTGTAATATATTTTATTTTTGGTTTTGAGCAATTATTATTGAATGTATTACTCTTAAATATGGTCGCTTATGTCTTAAGATCAATATTAATCGATATATTTCAGAGTTTGATTAAAAACTTATTGATTCGTTATATAATCATGATAATTATAAATATAATATGGATATTATTTCCATTTTGGTTGATCTTTGTTGTTTCACCAATTTATTTTGTAGCAATTATTTCTTTTTTAGTTGTTGCTATATCTTTAACTTTTCAAAATATAATTAATAATATTGCTTCAGGAGTAATGCTTTTATCCTCAGAAGGATTTGAAGCTGGTGATTTAGTTCAAACAAACGGAATTGAAGGAATCGTGAAAGAAATTACATTAAATAGCTTGAAATTAGAAGATTTCGACGGATCTATCACGTATATCCCTAATAAAAATGCCTTTAATTCATCAGTTGTTAGATATACTCACAAGCCTATAAAGAAAGAAAAGAAAATAGAAATTTCAGAAATCGTAAAAAAAGTTGGAAAAATAATTACCGGTGAATCTAAAATTACTCGTTATATTAAAATTGTTGAACTTTTAGGTTCAGTAGATCCAGAGAAACTTGAAAAATTATTAAAACCTATATTAGACAAGTATGAAACAATTTTTGGAGAAAGACCTGTCTATTATGCTAATAATACTGTCAGTGCAATTGTAAATCGATTAAATATTACGATACAAATCATTACAGAAGATCCTCAATTAATCTTAACTTATACAGACCCTTTACTCAAAGACATTCTTTTTAAAATTTATGAAAAAGAAATAAATTATGGATGGAATCCTAATGATAAAAACGACTTGCGAAAAAGCTTAGAGGTGAATTAAAGATGGCAATATTTAATTCAGATTTAGAAGCATTAATATATCTCTTAATTATTGGAGGTTGTTTTTATCTATTAAATAAGTTAATCTCTTCTACATTTGGGAAAAGTGAAAAAATTCCTCTCAAGCAAAAAATTATCATTAATTTTACTTTCAAAATTATTGCTGTTCTAGTGATTGTATTTTTTATTATTGAAGGATTTCCTCTTATTTCTCTAATTGACCCTACTTACATCGCAGTGCTTACTGGAGCAGTTAGCACAGCTATTGCTTTTGCTTCTAGTGGTATATTTGCAAATTTTATTTCAGGAATTGTCTTAATGTTAATAAAACCTTTTGAAATTGACGATTTAGTCAAAATTGAAGGAGATAAAGGTATTGTACGAGCAATAAATTTAACAAAGATGAAATTAGAAACATTTGATAATATCATAATTGAAAAATCAAATGCTCAAGTTCTTTCCTCAAAAATCGTAAATTATACAGTCAAACTAGGTAAAAAGAAGACTTTTGAAGATTTTAAAAATAAGATCTTAGCCCCCCAAGATACTGGTTTTAAAGATATTTATGAAGATTTTCCGATTTCCAAAAATGAATTTGAAGAAAATCTAAAAAATGCATATGATTCCTTTTCAACTAAATACTATCCAAAGTTATATAATTTTACTTTTAGAATGGCTTTTCCCTATAAGGGTTTTCGAGTAATTATCAATGAAGTTGCAGAACTTTGTGACTTATACAATCAGAAGAATATTTTTAGGATTAAACCTCAATTCGATATAGTAAATTATAATATAAGTATAATAGTTAAATTTCGATTATTAACATTTAGTCCGGAAAAAATATTTGATTTTCAGCCTAAATTTGTGAAGGATGTTTATAATATAATTTATAAACATACAATGTTGTAAAGATAATTGAAATTTATAAAGTTAAAGTTAAATATTTAGATTGTTGATAAGGAATTTATACAGCTATGTAACCACTTACTCGGGGTTCTTTTTTTGCCATATTTTCGAGATTTTCTAAATTTTCCTTTATAAATCATCCACCAATATCATTTATGGATATAATTAAAAATAAGTAAAATTAATATATTTTTTATAATAAAAAAAGATATAATTATTATGAGATTTATTTAAAATTCAGAATTGTTAATATAAAGCAGAAATTACTGATTATGGTTATTCTATATGAGTAATGAATCCGTTATCGTGTATTTAAATCTAATTGTTTCTTCCGCTGTCCTAATTTTTATAATTTGGGATCATCTCAAAGATGATCGCCTCTTAACAAGACAAATCCAAGAATTTTATTCTGATATTGAAATGCTTATTTATAGTTTCATTCAGGTTATGTATTATAACGCTATTGAAAAGAAAGAAATAGAGATAACAGATCAAAAAGTCTTGGTTAAGACGCGAAATCGAGATAAAATTCAAAATTCCTATTTAAAAACTAAAATACTTCAAAATTGTAGTAAATATTCGTCTTATCTTGGTTTAACTATAAACAAAGAAGAAAATCTATATTTAAACAATACAATTTATATCCTTACTTTCGATGGATTACTAAAAAAAAGAAATTTTGAGAATAATTCTTTAGAAGACGTAATTATTTCACATATAGATATAAAGGATGAGGAGATCTCTGATATACTCAAATTTTTAAATAGCTTAAGGTTTTACTGGAATAAGAATTATAAAAAACTTATTTTCAGAACTCCTTTAAATCAGAAAATTAATTTTTATGAACTATTAGGTATTTCCAAACCATTGGAGCCAAAAAAGGGAAAATTAACTAAAATTAGATACAGGGAAAAAAAGACACAATTATAATTAATTTTTAGAATATCCTCTCTCCTTCCTCTTTAATATAAATTAATAATTTATTCAGATTGCATCTAAAGAGTTTGAGCTGCTCTTCTATATGCTCTTTGTTTATAATCTATTCACTAACTTTTAAAAGCTTAATGATCTCATAGAGATTTTAGCGATTTCTTTATTTTTCATTTATAAAATAACCAATTATCTTATAGGGAAAAAAAATGTTAATATTAATTATTTTTTGGAAGGTATTATAAGGGTCTTATTTTTTCTCGTTCAGTTAATTTTAAAGAAAGTTCTTTTTTTAAATCAGACAATTTATTTTGTTTTTTCTTTATTTCTTCAATTTTATCGACAATATTTCTCTCAATTTTAATAATGTTATTTTGTTGGGAAAGATAATCTTCTTTAATAGAGGCTTGTTTTTCTTGACTGGATTCGTTTCTAATATGTTTAGCATAAACTAATTGTTTTTTTCCTAATTTTTCTCTTTCTTTTGCAATATTTATCTTTTCATTCATCAGTTTTTTGTTTTCTTCGGCGATTTCAATTTCTACTTTAGCTATTCTTTTATGAATTTCTGCGATATCTTCTTGAACCTCTGCAACCCTTTCATTATAATCCGCTTGATCCTTTTCAATTTTCAATCCTAAATCCGAATAATCTAAGAGTTCTTTCACTATAAATTTATTTTTTATTAATTCTGCGGTTTTTTTAGCTAATTCTTTTCTAATTTTTGCTAATTCAAATCCTCTTTTTACAAGTTCTTCTCTAGCTTTAGCTTTATATATTTGATATTTAGCCATTTTTTTAGAATTTATAGCAATTTGCTTTTCATTTTTAGCTATTTTTATATTTTCATTAGCAACCCTTTCAATATCTTGAATATTAGTAATCGAAATTCACCCTTTAGTTTAATTTAATCATTTATTTGATGTAACAAAATTGGAGTCCTAATATCGATTTCGCTTTCTTTACATGCATCCAAAACGGCTTTATGTACATCTGATTCGATCTTAGGAAGATTCATTATATCATTGATAAAGTAAAACAATTTATATTCTACAGCATAATTTTGGAAAGTATTTATCCAAACGTAAGGTGGAGGCTCTTCTAAAATTTCTGAAACTCTTTTTGTTGCTCCAATCAATGTTTCTTCAACTTTAAGGCGCTCCTCATCGAAACCTGGTGTTACTGTAACGTTTCTCCTTATTATTTCCTTTTTTCCTAAATCTATTATTTCACTAGATATTAGTTTTTGATTAGGTACTGATATTTTAATTCCATCAAGATCAACCATTATCGTAAAAACTAATTTAATATCTATTATATCTACAATTTTATTATTATATAAGATTCGATCTCCAACAGAAAAAGGTCTACTTATCATTATAATAAAACCTGCTATCGCATTTCCAAGTGTTGACATTGCTGCAAAACCTACTATTGTGCCCCCTACAAGAGAAAATAAAGCAGTAATGAGGCCAAGGCTTTCAGCAAATTGAAAGAATATAGCTGAAAAAACAATTAATATTATCAAATATTTTATTATTTTTATTAAATTGCGAGCAGTAGAAGTTGATAATTTTCCTTTTTTTTCCAATCTTCTAATTTGCTTTTTTATGATGAAATAAATTATAAAACCAATTATTATTGTTAAGATAGTTATTATTAAAGGTATGAAGTTATCAAAAATCCATTGAATAAATGCACTAAAAATATTCTGGAAAATCATACTCTCAAATTACTTTAAATATACTTATAGAATTATATATTAATTATGCTTAACTTGTATTTATTTAAACAAATTATAATTTATAAACAAGAAAAAATATATTGGAGTGAAGTATAGTTTAAAGAAGAATTAAGAAGTTTAATTAAAACGATCACTAATATAATCTATTTTCTCTCGAATAAAGCATGTGAGACTCTTGCTAACCCATTAACAAGTAAAGAAAATGAGAGTAAAATCACTAAAACAAAATACCCAAAGGTAGGAAAGATAATAACTATAAATGCAAATACAAAGCTGATAATACCAACTAAAACAAGAAACACACGATATTCCTTCGTGTATTTCTCTATTAAAAGACCGATGGCAATTCTAGATACTCCGATAATAATTAGCATATAACCAAACAGATCAATTAGGAGTAGTATCGATACTGTAGGCTCTATAACTGATACAATTATAACAATTAAACTTATAATAATTGCTAATGCACCTGTAATGAATTTTAAAGCTTTGGTGAATTTACTAAGCTTTTCATTTACAAAACCGTTATATAGTCTCCCAATCCCAGCAAATAAAAGAGCAATAGATAATAAGATCATTATTGATAATAAAGCTGCATTTAAAAAAATAATTACTAGTATCGATAAAATAATTATCAGTACTCCAAAAACAAAATTAACTCCAGTTAAAATATTCTCTTTTTCCATTATAACCTCTTAAATTAAAGTATTATATTAAAATTGTAAGAAGGATTCATTTAAAAATTATTTAGTAGATTAAATAAACAAAATTAGCTCATAAGAGATTTTAAAATGTTATTCTTATATTCTGAATTATAAATGTTTATAAGGAAGGATATCGGTTTTTCACATATTAAACTTTCAAATTCAAAATAAAATAAATCAATTTTATCCAATAATTTTAAAAAAATGATTGATATGAGTGATAAAACTACTATACCCCCTGAAAGCCAAATTAAAAAAGAGATGGCAAAAGAAGAGAAAGTATTTCTTAGGAGTTATTCTAAAGTTATTTTCTTTTATCCTTTATTCCTTACATCTTTAATATTATTTCTTATACAATATTTTGTAGGAGTCAATGAACCCATACTTGGAGCAATCTGGATTACAGTCTTCTTCGCTAACTTGTTCGTTATTGCTTTCGACACTTCATCTACCAAATTCTTTATTTTGTTATTAATTGCTATTGTTTTACTACTGCTATTTACGTTTATCTTTCATCCAAATGCTATAATCTCACAAATAGTAGCATTTGAAGTAACAATTCAGATGAATTATCAATTTTATTTGTCTTCTACTATAATTATAGCTTTAATCCTTTTGATAGCATGGATTGCTACTAGGTTTGATTATTGGAAGTTGGAACGAAATGAAGTAATTCATAAAAAAGGTATATTTGTTTCGGCTGTGAGGTATCCTACAAAAAGTTTACGGATTAAAAAGGAAATTCCTGATATCTTTGAATTTTTACTATTAAGATCTGGTTCGATCCAATTGTCTTTGGGAACCGAGGAAGTAATTCTGCTTGATACTATTTTAAATATTAATAAAAAAGCCCAACAGATAGACTTTTTACTTAGTTATATTGAAGTTGAAGTTGAAAAAGATTAATACATTTGCTTTTTTAATTTTTATTTTTTTTAAATACTAATCACATTGAAAAAAATCGAAAAAGCATGTCCTGGTTTTTAGTTTTATAATTATTATCATAGTAAAAGGCAATTACTACATAATAAAATCAAGAATAAGTATAAAATCATAAATTTGGATAATTATTGAATTTTTAAATTGAAAATAATAATTTTTTAACAATAACTAAATTTTATTAAAACTTTTTAGATGTCGTGATTTCTATATCTTAAGTTTAAAAAAATCTATTGTGATTCTCACGTGTTTGACAAGAATTATCTGTATAAAATTAAACAAGAAAAAGAAAAATGGGAAGAAGAGATAAAAGGTATAAAAGAACGAGATATAAAGTTTGTTACCGATTCTGATATTCCTATAAAGCAATTATATACTCCATTAGATGTAAAGGGTGATTATTTCGAAAATATTGGTTTTCCTGGGAAACCCCCTTATACGAGAGGAGTTTATCCAAATATGTACCGGGGAAGATTGTGGACTATGAGATTATTTTCTGGGCATGGAACTCCAGAAGAAACCAACGAAAGATGGAAATATCTCTATAAAAATGGAGAAACAGGTTTTAGTGCTGCTGTAGACGCATTAACTTTTAATGGAATAGATCCTACTAATCCTGATGGGGCTCCAGAAGTAGGTACTTCAGGAGTTCCACTCTATTGTATTGACAGTCTATTTGCTCTTACGGAAGATATCCCCATCGATAAAGTTAGTGTTGCATTAGTGGTCGAACCTTTCACTTCCGCACCAATTTGTGCTATGTATTTTAATATGGCCAAAATGAGGGGCTATGATATAAGTAAACTAATCGGTACAACCCAAAATGATATTTTAACCATGACGGTTGGATATATCCCTTATAAGAACTGTCCTCCCAATCATTTATTACGTCTAGCTTGCGATTTCATAGAATGGACAGTCCCCATGAAAAACGTTCCAAAATGGCATCCAATCAATTTTACAGGGTATAATTACCGAGAAGGAGGTATTGATGCTGTTCAAGAATTAGGTTTTGTCTTTGCAAGTGCTTGCTCACATATTGATAATATAATTGAACGAGGATGGAAAATTGATGATTTTGTAAATAGATTAGCTTTCCATCTCGCGGCACATAAGGACTTTTTCGAAGAAATTGCTAAATATAGAGCTGCAAGAAGGATATGGATGAAATTAATGAGAGATAGATATGATGCAAAAGATCCAAGAAGCTTAGAATTTCGATTCCATGTTCAGACCGCTGGAAGTTCGTTAACTGCACAGATGCCAATGGTAAATATAGTAAGAACTGCAATTCAAGGGTTAGAAGCGAACTTAGGAGGTTGTCAATCACTTCATACTAATTCTTACGATGAAGCAATTTGTTTACCTTCAGAAAAGGCCGCAATAGTAGCCTTAAGAACCCAACAAGTAATTGCTGATGAAACTAGGATCACCAATACTATTGATCCATTGGCAGGTTCATATTTTATTGAGTGGTTAACGGATGAAATCGAAGAGAGAGTATGGAAGTACTTGGATAAAATAGAAAGTGTAGGATCGATTGATAAAGCTCTTTCTACTGGTTGGTTATATAAAGAAATGAGGGACGCGTTCCATAAACGGAGAATGAAACTTGAGAAAGGAGAAGAAATAATGCTTGGTGTAAATAAATATCCAATTTCGTATGATACTGTCACTGATGTTTTTAGAACTAATCAAGAAGCAATTGATATTGAAGTAAATAGAATTAAAAAGCTAAAGGAAAAGAGAGATAGTGCAAAATTAGAGAAAATCTTAGGTAAATTGAGAAATGTTTGTGAAAAGGAAGAAAACGTAATGCACGTTGTTATGGAAGCTACAAAAGAAGGTGCAACTTTGCAAGAGATTTGTGATATTTATAGAGAAATTTGGGGTACTTGGGATCCCCCATTGGCAATATAATTCTGAGGTGCTATGATTGAGTGAAAAAAAGATTCGGATATTAATGTCGAAGCCTGGAATTGATGGACATTGGCGTGGTGGTATAGTAGTTTCCCGAGCTTTAAGGGATGCTGGGATGGAGTTGATTTTTGGAGGATTTCAAAATGTACAACAAATTGTTGAAGCTGCTATTCAAGAAGATGTGGATGTTATTGGATTAAGCATACATTCTGGAGCACATTTTGCATATACTCAACAAATTATCGATCTATTAAAAAAAAGAGGCGTACTTGATAATATTATAATACTTGTAGGAGGGGTTATTCCCGCAAAAGATTTTACTAAATTGAAGGAGTTGGGCGTTGCTAATGTTTATGGTCCTGGTTCAATGACCTCTGATATAGTTGATTTTGTGAAAGAAAATGTGAAAAAATAATCTAAAAATAAATTTTTCTTTTCTACGTATAAATTATTGATATAATAATTTCATATCTCAATTATTGCATTTTTAAAATTTTTTCTAAAACTTTTAAAGTATATTCTTTAAATGTTTTCTTTGAAACATTTAATTTGCTTAATTGAATAGTCTCCCAAACTGGGTTACGTGGTTCTAATGATCTATTCATTTCTATATAAGCTACACCCATAGTTAAACTAAAAGAAAGTAAAGAAAGCAGGGAAGCGTTCTCATTATCTATTTCACCCTTATCAATAGCCTCTTGTATAAGTTTTGTGGTTCCATCCAATAATCTAAATTCTTTATATTTTTTTTCAATAGGTCCAATTTTTTTCGAGTGTGGAGCATCAATTATATTAAACATCATTTTAAATTTATCATAATCTCGTTCAGCAAAATCTAAAAAATGAGCATAGAGTTTAATTATTAAATTAGTCGTTGCTCCTTTATGATTCTTTATAATTTGTAGATTTTCTTCTTTATATTGTTTATAAAAATTATTGCGTATAGCGATCCAGAGCTCCCTCTTACTTTCAACATAATTATATAAGTTATTTTTAGTCATTCCGAGCATTTCAGCTAAATTCCGCATACTAAATCCCTTACTTCCTTTTTTTAAGAATAATTCTTTCCCCGCGTTTAATATCCTTTCAAACTGATCTGTTTTTTTTTCTTCACTACGAGCTCTCGTTTGCTTTAATCTAGGTGTCAAATTCTTAAACTCAATTGGTATTTTATAGTTATAATAAATTTCAATTTCTGATATATTAATAAAAAATAAAAATTTTGAGGTTTTCAAGCCTAAAGTTTGAAGCGAGTGACCCTCAAATAGTGGATAGGTTGTTTATCGTCGCTGTACTCATGGTAGGCTGCGATTATTGTCTCATCTTCTAGCTGAGTTACACTTGGATATCCAATATGCCAATATTGTCCCATAATTAACATATCCTGAACTGTAAGGGAACCAATACCTGGTTTTGGCTCTGGAACGCCTCCTTCTCTGATAAATAATTCATTATTAATGTTCCATGTCATTCCATCTTCCGAAATACAACCACGCACGCCCCAAGGGGCCTTTCTATATCCATAGACTGCTAAAAATCTTCCATCTATCATCTGTATTACATTAGCAGGATAACCCCAAAGTGAAGTCCTCTCTGATGGGCTCCATGTGATTCCATCATTATTCGACCAAGTAAACCACAAATTATCTTGCCTTTTGGGTCTGTGGTGAGTCCTCATCACTCTCCCCATCCAACACATAATTCCTTATCAATAATTACCTCAAACCCTTCTATCTTATGGAAGAAATTAAGAATACTTGAAGCATGTTTCACATTTCTCACATTAGTACAACAACATGGACAGCAGAAACACATAGAAAAAAATTTTCCAGTATCTTCAACACCAAATCCAACTGCTTCATCCATAGCTCTTCCAATTAAGGGAATTAATCCATCTTGTATAGCAAGTTTTACTCGTTCTAATGCTTCTTCTTTTGTAGTGACATGTCCTTTATCTTTAGTAATCAACAAATTTAATGTATCCTGACCCATATACATGCACCCTATACTCTTCTGGTGATTTTTACAATCATAATACACTCTACAACCACATTCATGCAATATCACAATATTACTTGCTTTATCAATGAAATGTTAAATAACCTTTAATGTTAGAATTTGATTTTCAAACGGGGGAATTTATTTATTGATAGGTATATAGAAACCAATATCATCTTCAGTCATTCGAGTTGCAACAATATTTCGAAAAATTGGAAGTTTTGATAGAATATAAGGATGAAGATTCTTCTCTCTATTAAATCGAGCAGTTATAAAAGGTTTGTTTATCCTAACTCTTTTTTTACCTTTTTCAGACTCAACTACTTTCCACCCTTCAGTGTAGTTTATTTTTACCGCACCTTTATAACCCGGATTGAGATCAAAATCCAAAGGTTCTCCCTTTAACAATCGAGCTGCTAAATCCATCTCTCTAATTGACAATGTAACATCAGGCTCCTCGATCTCTTCTCCAAATTTGCAAAATACATCATCTCTATCATAGATTTGATATCCTAAAATTCCACAAATCTTCCATTGGACCTTAAGTGTTCCGGTAGTTTTAATATCTTCCTGATAAATCGCGTCTTTTGGAGCGTTTTCCTCAGTTTCATTTAGCATTTTTTTAAACAATGATTCAATTTCAGCTTTATTTTTTATCATTATAACACCTTGATTATTTCTAAGCAAAAAAAAGGATATTCGGTCAATGTAAATTAATTAATCAAGTTACATCAACATGACCTTCTAGTTTTTCGATTAGTTTATCAACGTAACTAAGGTCGGTAATTGATATGGTAATGGCTTCGTTAGGACAAACGCTTTCACATCTGCCACAGCCTAAACAAGTTTCTTGATTAACGACTGCTTTGCCATCGATCATTTCCAATCCATTGAAGACACAAATTTCGAGGCACTCTTCACAACCAACACATAAGTCTTCATTAACTTTCACAGTGATACCCTCCATCCTTTTAAAAATCGTAGTTAGACTTTTTGAAGCTTCCTGTACGATAGCACCATCAATACAACAACATGGACAGCAAAAACACATCGATAAGAAATGTCCTGTATCTGGGACTCCAAATCCCTCAGCTTCATCCATGGCTCTTCCAATTAATGGAATTAAACCGTCCTCAATACAAAGTCTAACATGTTCTAAGGCTTCCTCCTTCGAAATAACATCACTCCTGTAATGGGGTGCAGGGAAATTTAACGTATCATTACCCATGTGCATACATCCTAAATCTCTTCTGTGATCTTTACATTCATGATATGTTCTACAAGGACAGTCTTTCATCTTGACAATATTACTCGCTTTATCAATAAAATGCTTAATAACCTTGAGAGGAATGATTTGACTTTCATATGTTCCAAGAGCTTTATTGATAGGTATAAATGCTCCAAAATCATTTTCTGATACTCGTTGTGCTACAATTTTTCTAAAAATTGGTATTTTTGATAAGACAAATGGGTGGTATTCTTTTTCTTTGTTAAATCGGACTGTCACGAATGGTATATTTATCCTAGCATTTTTTTTACCTGTTTCTGTTTCAATCTCTTTCCATCCGATTGTTTGATTAATTTTAAAATTACCACCATAAGCCGGACCGTAATCAAATTCAAAGATTTCTCCTTTTAAGAATGGAATTGCTATCTCGCTATCTCTAATAACTAACGATATATCGGGCTTTTCTAATTTTTCTCCAAATTTGTAAGAGACTTTATCTTGTTCAAAGATCTGATAACCTAGAATTCCACAAATCTTCCATTGGACCTTAAGTGTTCCGGTATTTTTAATATCTTCCTGATAAATCGCGTCTTTTGGAGCGTTTTCCTCAGTTTCTTTTAGCATTTTTTTAAACAATGATTCAATTTCAGCTTTATTTTCTATCATTATAACACCTTGATTATTCCTAATTATAATTCATAATATGTTATGAAGTATTATAATATTAAAATCCGAGTTCTTGCATCTTAGCTTTATTATTTAATATCCTTTCTTGAGTTAGAGGGAAAAACTTCCAAATAATCAGAACTCCCAGGAGTAAAACTAATGCTGGAATAACTCCCTGGATAAGGCGGATACCTATAAGAACTAAATTTATATCACCACCAGCAAGCGTAACTGCTGATAACATATCCGCATAGGTCTCATTACCTTCTATAAACCCAGTGGTATTATGAACGACCGCAACAATAAACTCATCAATTGATGAAACAAGACGACCAAGCAATGCAGAAACTCCTAAAAGAACCCCTTTTTGATTTTTACCCATCTTAACAATAACATCCTCAGTTACACTCGGAGAGATTATAGTGTATACGTATGAGTTTAAGCCCCCTTGGGCTAACCCGAGAATAAATGCCATGATTAGTAAATCAATAAGTCCCTGAAAGAATGTCAGTGGAAATAACGCAGCAACTGATGCGAGACCTGCAATCACGAGTGCTTTCTTATTATTGTTTATTTTCTTGATATACTTGAGCCAGATTGGAATAGATATCAAGGTTCCTACGAGATTTAAACCTAGAATAAGAAAAAACATATCGCCACCAACCTGTAAGACAAAAGTTGTTAGATATAACATATTGACTACTACAAGGGTTATTTGTATTCCAAGACAAGTTCCAAATATAAACCATACCATGAAAGTTCTCGATGTTAAAGCTTCTTTAAAGGCTTTAAAAAAATTCATTTGCTTTATAGATTCGGGTGAATAATATCTATCAATCATTATTTTATCCTCACGGTTACCATGAAGAGACAAAATAGCAAAAATAAGAGCTATTACGGCGATTATCGCTCCCATCATGCTATAACCGGCTTTTAAATCTCCAGGAATCAAACCAGTAAAAAGAGGAGGTAATAACATCCCGAGCACAATAGCTAAGATGTCTAGTGGTGCATAATATCTTGTGAATCTCCGACGCTCATACTCCGTTCGAAATTTGTCTATACGAAGTGTAGAGTAATTAATATTTACAAGCGTGCCAAAGGTGTCAAGTAAAACTAAGGTTAATAATAACCACCCAAAAACAGCCCAAGGATTAGTAGCAGCATCGATATTTGGGACTGAAAAGTGAAGATAAACAGAAAAAACCCAAGGGATGACACCTATTGCGATCCATGGAAATCTTCTTCCCCATTTTCTCGTGAATCTCATATTCCGATCAACTAAAAAACCAATAATAGGGTCATTAATAGCGTTATATACGGTAAAGATACTCACGGCGACAAAGATTAACCATATGTCTAATCCAATAACACTTTCATAATAGAAAAGTGTAAACCCCTGAACAGCACCTATTAATGTAGAGCAAAGTAAACCGCAAGCGTTGGAAAAAAAGGTCCATCTTGAATGTCTTGTTTCAGTAGATTCAGCATATTCAATAATTTCATTCACATTAAATCTCTCTTTTAATCAGATTAATATTAAAATTTTGTTAAAATATAATTTGTTTTAGATATATTTAAATCTATTTCCATTGTCCATTAAAGCTGTTAAATGTTAACTTATGTATATTGAATACTAATTTAAAGCAAAAATTTAAAATGAGAGGAATAATTTTTATTTCTAAGATCAACCACTATTTAGCGAGATTATACCTATTCAAATCTATTAAATTTATAGTATCCCTTATTATTTTTTTTGTATAATAATAGCTCTACAAAAGCTGCTATCTAATCCTTTCACTTTATATGGTAATGCCATTACATAAAATCGTTCTTGAGTGATTTTATCCAAATTATCTACAAATTCAACAAAATTTACATCTTGACTGATTAAAATATCAGGAATTGTCGGGTTTCATCAATATCTTCTCCAAAACGAATAAAATCCAATATAATGAGCTTTGGTTTGTATTTTACTAGCCATTTTGCAGCACTTGGAGTTAATTTCGGTAATCTTTCCTCTCCTTCTAAGTATAATTCATTTTTTGTTAATTTTATTCCTGTATCATTCATGAAAACAACGATGTCTCCCTCTTGAATTTTGTTTCCAAGAGAATTCTCACATGTTTTACCGGTTATTACCGTATTTTTTACTGAGAGGAGTATTCCCGAGCCAAAAAAACTTTATATTGAATATTCTGTGATGGATTTTCCCCTTTCATAAAAATGAGCTCCTACTTCGACATGAGTTCCAACATGAGTATGGGTTTTAAGAATATCATAACGGAAGGTTTTATCTTGTAATAACGTTTTTTGAATTGCAAAAGGTCGATCTGGGTTTTCGCCAGGGATTAAAGTATAAGAAATATCAATTATCTCATATTTGTCAAAATTAAACATATTTTACCACTTCAATCTTATTTGAACAGTTCCTTATAATAATTAATCTTAATTTTTTTTAAATAAGAATTTTAAGTACATCTAATATATCTATTAAAATCCATTTGAAAAAATATTCATCAATAAAGCAATTTTTTTTTTAATTGTTCTTAATTTTTTTAATATCAAAAAATAAAAAAGATAAGTAATATTTCTTAAATTAAATTAAAATCATAGCTCAGATTTTTTTAGAGGATGCATTCTTTTGAAAGATAACTATGATATCGGAATATTAACAGACAAATTTAAGAAAAAAGATAAAATCGCTTTAGCTAGGCTAATTTCAATTATTGAAAACGAACCTGAAAGTGCATATGAGATTTTTAAACATCTCAAAGATTTAAAACATGATTCATATATTATTGGTGTTACGGGGTCTCCGGGAGTTGGTAAAAGTACCTTAACTGGGGCAATTTCTCAAAAATTATTAGATGAGGGAAAATCTGTCGGCATAATATCTGTAGATCCTACATCTCCTTTTAGTGGAGGCGCCTTTTTAGGAGATAGAGTAAGAATGACTAATATTTCTCTTCATCCTAATTTGTTTATGAGGAGTCTTGCTTCCAGAGGATCTAAAGGCGGTTTATCTCGAGCGGTATTTGATATAAGTTTACTATATGAAGCTTTTGGAATAGATATAATTATAATAGAAACTGTAGGTGCTGGACAATCTGAATTTGAGATATATAACTTAGCCTATACTGTTGTTGTAGTTTTAGTTCCTGGGTATGGTGATGCTATTCAAATGCAGAAAGCGGGCATAATAGAAATCGGTGATATTTATGATATAAATAAAAAAGACTTGGGGGGTGAGGATATCGCAGTACAAATTGAAATGATGTTAGACGACACTACATTCCAAAGCGGTTGGAGACCTCCGGTATCAATGACAGATGCAATTAACTGTGAGGGAA
>SMTZ1_10002793_pt1 | contig 27061 bp, 43 predicted proteins | sample DeeMarSWOR136_30_FD_25667 | JGI IMG/M metagenome (IMG submission 25667)
CATTTCCAACAAGGGGAAGTCCCTTTGCTTGAACAAATTACTGAAGGCTTAATAGTCGGATCTCAATGCTGAGGAAGGCTTCTCTATCCTCGGCTTCGCGGATAGCCCCTTTTTAAGAAAAAAATCACGAGACTCGTTGAGGACTTGGACGCGGTAGGATTGCAAATCGGAGTCATAGGAAGTGAGGGATCACCGGCAGACATCCTCGGGTGGGAGAGCAAGGAGGCTTTTCCAAAGCTGGGCGTCAAGGTCAAAGTCTTGGATGGTTTTTCTCTCTATCTCGTTTAACCCGTTCTTCCGTGCTCGGAATCCTTCTCGTCGAATGCGCAAACTGCCTAGGAATTTTCCAGAAGGTTGGCGTGGGTGAGTCGTTCAGTCATGCCGAATGTCAAAGTCACCTTCTCAAGTACGTGGCGGGAGTATATGGCGATGTTACCTCACCGCTGCGCCCCTAGGTTTCGATGACCTGTTTTGACCTTGGCCCCGGTAATCATATGAAGACCGAGAGTGTGAACAAGACATACAGTGGATCCCGCTTCCAGAAGACTGTCGATGGACCATTACCAGTTACATGAGCTCTTCACGACGATGTGGAGTTCCTCTTTGGAGGATCTAACGAGGCGGATGATGCGTGGGGGTTCACTTCGCACCTTTTCCTGGACGAGGATGGAGAGGACTTGTTGGTCACACACACTTGACAATGTTTTGCACTCAGTTGCATTCTGCAGTAAAATTTCGTTGGTGGCTTCCCTTCGTTAGTAGTGAGTCCTATTGTCCGGGATGGTTTCCCAAGGCGACTTCCCTCATCCTGGAAGCCGCCTCTAATAATTGTCATGGTCTTTGCGAGTCACTTCATTCGCTCAAATGCTTTGCACTTCGAATATCGCCGGAAGGTTAAAGGCATTAGTTATGCTTTCAACGATGGGAGGTATGGGAATGTTTAGGATTAAGAGGATGATCTTGGCGCTTTTATTTTGTGCGCTGTTTGTACCTGTAGTGGGTGGAAATGATTTGGATCTTACTATAGTGTATGACAATAACCCGTATAATGAAGAACTGGAAACAAGATGGGGCTTTTCCTGTGTTGTAGAAGGATCGGAAAAAACAATCATATTCGATGTCGGCGGTGAGGGGTCTGTACTTCTTAGGAATATGGAAAAGCTCAAAATTAACTCGAAGGTGATAGATATTATAGTCCTCTCCCATATTCACTATGACCATATCGGCGCACTATCAACCTTTTTGAAGGAGAACCCTGATGTCGTTGTTTATATGCCGGGATCTTTTCCCAAGAGCGTTAAAGAGGACGTCAAAAGGGTAGGGGCGAGATTGGTAGAGGTTCGGGGACCCATAAGAATTTGCAAAGATGTTTATTCAACGGGAGAACTTGGAAGCTGGCTAAAAGAGGAGTCTCTTATAATAAAAACATCGAAAGGGTTGGTGGTAATTACCGGTTGTGCTCATCCAGGGATTGTAAATATCATTAAAAAGGGAAAAGAGATGCTTAAAACTGATGTCTATTTGGCATTGGGGGGCTTTCATTTGTGCTGGATGAGCTCCGGGCAGATAAGGGGAATCGTCAACGGAATGAAAAAAGAAAGAGTGAAGAAAGTAGCTCCTTGCCATTGTTCAGGTGATCCTGCCAGAAAACTGTTTGAAAAAGCTTATGGGAAAGACTTTATCCCTGTAGGTGTAGGGAAAGAGATAAGAATAAAGGATGCTTTCTGATTCCTTAAGATTACTGGCAGCTGGTTTTACCATGGGTTGGGGTCCATGCCTTACGTATACTGCCCCATTGCTTTTGCCATACATTGGGGCTACAAAGAGCAGTTGGCACGATGGTTTGAAGGTCGGGTTAGCTTTTTCAACTGGTAGACTTTTGGCGCTTGCTATTTTGGGTGGACTTGCAACTGTTGCTTTTCGTTTTATCAATCAATTTTTTCCACCTCAAAGGTCCGGTTGGCTCTATTTGTGTTCAGCCTTCTTTATGATAACTATGGGTATCCTCATCATTTTGGGAAAAGGGTTTAAGATGCATATTGGAAGGGGCATATTAGATAAGGGCACGAAGAGCATGTTTTTATTTGGTTTTCTGATGGGTGTTGCCCCCTGTGTTCCGTATGTAGCAGTACTTACCTATATTGCCTGTGTGGCAGAAGATACTATTCTAACAGGTATATTGTATGCAGCGATATTTGCAACAGGTACAGCAGTTGCTCCAATGGTGTTAGGGACTCTAATGGGCATCATTCCAGGAAAGCTATTGAGGTCAGATAAATTGTACAGAGCTTTTCAAGTAGTTTGTGGAGTAGTTCTTGTCCTTTTTGGATTCCAGCTTATCTATTTTGTATTGAATTTGGTCATTTAAAAAATATGGAATATCTTAAAAGGAGTTTTTATTGATCCCCAGTAGATGGAAAGAGGCATTTCGTAAAACAGCGCAAGGCTTCAAACGAAGTTTGCCGATTTTGCTGGGCGTTTTTATGCTTCTTTCGCTGGCATCAACCCTAATTCCTAAGAATTTGTATAGCAAGATCTTTACGGGGAATCAAATCATCGATCCTTTGATCGGCGCACTGGTGGGAAGCATCGCTGGTGGTAATCCTTTGACGAGCTACATCATTGGAGGTGAGCTCAGGCTTCAAGGAATCGGCATGTTACCCATAACAGCTTTCATCGTTGCCTGGGTGACGGTAGGGGTGATTCAACTTCCAGCCGAAGCACTCATGTTGGGCAAAAGATTTGCTCTTATGAGGAATGCAATCAGCTTTGTTGCCGCGGTAATTATTGCCATTCTTACGGTTTTGATACTTGGGTGGACATGATAGGGAGAATTGTGGAAAAAGTCGGGGCCAGCGGGGTCTTTCTCTTCTTTGTTGTCGTCGCTTACATCATTTTAGGGATTATTGATTTTGAGGTGGTTCTAAATACCCTTCCTGTATTCGGCAGATTAATCCTGAGAATTTTCCCCGTTCTGATACTTGTCTTCGGCATCATGTTTTTGACCAATTTCTTTTTTAAAGCGGAGAGCATAGCGAGAATCCTGGGCAAGGGATCCGGACTCCGGGGATGGGTTCTTGCCATTTCAGGAGGGATTATCTCCTCAGGCCCTATCTACATGTGGTACCCCCTCCTCGGCGACTTGAAGGAAAAGGGTATGAAAGATTCCCTTGTCGCTGCATTTCTTTACAACCGTGCCATCAAAATCCCCCTCATTCCCATGATGGTTTACTATTTTGGATGGTCTTTTACCATTACCCTCTCTATTTATATGGTCCTTTTTTCTATTGTAAACGGAATTGTTGTGGAGAGGTTTGCTCGAGGAGGAAAGCCATGAAAATTGCGATTGCCTCAGTCAGCAGGGACGAAAGCGCTGAGATCAGCCCCAGGCCTGGGCGGGCACGGGTCTATCTGCTCTTCGATGGGAGTGGTAAGCTCCTGGAGGCCATCTCCAATCCCTTCAGCCGGGGTGGTGGTGGAGCCGGTTTTGGCGTGGCCAAGATGCTCGCAGACAAAGACGTAGATATTGTGGTGGGCGGTCAATTCGGCGAAAACATGGAGGGAGCACTAAGGGGAAGAGGCCTGAGATACTGCGAAATGACCGGAAGTGTGAGGGAGGGACTTGCACGGATAATTGACCAGTTGGAGGAGTAAGTTTTTCTTCTGGGTTGTCGAGATTGAAAGACACGTGTCCGGTTAGATGCGCCTTGTGCGGGGGGAAATGGAAATTCTCTTCAATGAAAAGATAGCCGAGTCCTATGACCACTGGGCTGAGACGCCTCAGGGCAGGAAAGCCTACGGCCTTGAGGGGAAACTCCTCTTGAAACTGGGAGGACTGACTGTGGGGGAGGGGGTTCTGGAAGTTGGCTGTGGGACAGGGGTCCATCTTGACGGGTTTCTGAGAGAGAAGGTAAATGTCGCAGGGATCGATATCTCTCCTCACATGTTGCGGGTGGCTAGGCAGAGGCTGGGGGACAGAGCACGGCTCTGCCTGGGTGATGCCGAAAATCTGCCGTTTAAAGAAGATTCGTTCGATTGTGTTGTTCTCATCACCACATTGGAATTTATCCCGCACCCAGACAAGGCCGTCCGTGAGGCGCTGAGGGTTTCTAAAGGTAAGGTTCTGATGGGGGTTTTGAATAAGTATTCATTTCTCGGTATTAAGAGGCGGCTCAAGGGCATGTTTAGACCGACCATTTACAATCGGGCACGATTCTACAGTATATGGGAACTGAAGAAGCTCGTTTGCAGGGTGGTTTCCGGGGCGATTATTGATTGGACAAGCGTTCTCGTGTTACCCATGGGCTGGCAACAGTATTGCCCCGGGTTGGAGAGATGGTTGTCCCTTCGGAGAAACCCCCTCGGAGCCTTTCTGGGCATGAAGGTTTTAATTAAGGAGGCTTAGGTTACGCACGAAAATGTCTTGAGGAGGTCACGGAATGGTTCTCTACGGAATTCTCAAGCACGCACTGATGATTACGGTGTTTGTCTTTGTCATGATGCTCATCGTGGACTTTCTCGACATGTTCTCCAAGAAAAAGCTAACCTATGTCATTAGAGGCGGCATCTGGAGACAATACACGGTGGCGTCCTTTTTGGGAGCGACGCCCGGCTGTCTTGGGGCCTTCATGGATGTTTCCCTCTATGTTCATGGCCTGATCTCCTTCGGCGCCCTCACAGGAGCGATGATCGCCACATCAGGAGATGAGGCCTTTGTGATGCTTGCCGAGTTTCCGGGGACAGCTCTGTTGCTTTTTGGGATGTTGTTTGCCTTGAGCATTCCCCTGGCCTGGATAGCTGACAGGATCGTTAAGGCAACTCAGTATGTTCCCTGCGCATCATGTGATCGTGACGAATATCATGCCGAGGAGGAAATTCACCAATTCACTTTGGAAGGCCTGATGGAGAATCTTGCAACGTTCTCGCCGGCTCGCTACTCGCTCCTTCTGGCTTTTGGCTTCGTTACCGTATTGATTTTTCTCGGAATCGCAGGCCCCCGGAGTTGGAATTGGGAAAGGCTAACTCTTCTTATCTTGTTATTCCTGGCCCTGTTTATTTTTGTTGCCGTCTCGGACCACTATCTGAAAGAACATATCTGGTCCCATATCATAAAAACTCATATCTGGAGGATTTTTCTCTGGACTTTTCTTGCTCTAATCTTTGTTCACATGGGCCTCCACTATTGGCACTTCAAGGATCTCGTTTCAAACAACATCCCCTGGATGTTTCTGCTTGGGGCCTTGGTGGCCGTCATCCCGGAATCCGGTCCTCACCTCGTTTTTGTGATGTTATTCGCAGAGGGCATTGTTCCCTTCTCGGTTCTTTTCACGTCATCCTTTGTCCAGGACGGCCATGGTATACTCCCCCTTTTGTCCTATACGGTCAAGGATTCAATTCTGATCAAGATTCTCAACCTTATCTTTGGCCTTGGTATTGGAATGATTCTGTATTTGTTAGGCTGCTAGTTCTTTTCTGTCGGGCGCAGGTCCGGCAATTCGGCCCTCATTTTCTCAACAATGCGGGTAGGCGATTTCACGCCTCTCGAACGCCGAACCGCAACATGCGAGCAGAAGAAAAAAAAGGGGAGGGGGAAGATAGTGCAGATGTACGTTTGGGACACAAATCCCAATTTTATCATCTAAAAAAACTTGACAAAAATTCTAATATGGTATATTTTTTAGACCACCGAAAATATTTCGGTCTTCCTAAATAGAGGTAGGACGTGATAACCAAAGAGGTGCTCAGTTCCAGCCTGGAGGATTACCTAGAGGCCATCTTCCATATCGTGGCCCAGAAGCAGGCCGCCCGAGGCAAGGATATTGCTCAACGCCTTGGGGTGAACAATTCTTCCGTGACCGGGGCGTTGCGGGTATTGGCCGAAAAAGGCCTCATCAACTATGCTCCGTACGACATCATTACCCTGACGGCAGAGGGGAAGAGGGTTGCAAAAAACATTATTCAGCGCCATAAGGCCCTTCACGATTTTTTCGTGAAGGTGCTTTTCGTGGACGGGGAGATAGCCGAAAGGGCGGCATGCAACATGGAGCATGCCGTTCCGCCCGAGATTTTATGGCGGCTAACAGAGTTTTTGAAGTTTATTGAGCGCTGTCCCCACTGTCTTGAGGAGTTTCGTCAAGAACAAGCCCCGTGTGATGACGAATGAAGAAGGGTGCGGCTAAATTTTTTTCGTGATGGATTTCGGCATTCCGAATTTTTTATGGTTTGCAAAATTTATTTCAGAAGCATTTCTCGCACGCTTAGGGCTATTAGCTTCTTGTCTTTTGAACAAATTTGAGAAGGTTGAAGGGGGGAGAGAGGAGGGATAAATACGGCAACGCCCTAATCGTCTGTGCAATCGGCTTGATGATTTTTATCCTCCCCATCTTTATCATAATCTTCTTATTGTTCGATTGTCAACACCATTCACGGACAGATTGAGCCTGATGTCACCATCTGTTCTTCGGTAGTCACGTTTGAAAATTGAAAGGAGGATATCATGACTTTTTTGATCATTTTCGGAGGATTGGTAGGTCTCGGGTTAGTTGCCTGGATCTTTATCAATACTTTTACCGTTGAGCTCCATGAGCCCAAAAATGAAGAACACAGGTCCCACTAGACAAGCGGCGGTTTTAGCCCTAGCACAGGTGAGAGGGCTTTGGAGAGCGTGTTATGGACCCGGGAAGGAGGATGCAATGTGCCTTAAAAAGGGAAAACTGTTAACAGGGCTTTTTTCGCGGCCACGGCTCATACAAAACACAACGTTTCTCGTCTCCCCTTCCCATGAATCGCCTTTGCAGGAGGTGGTCTTTTTCCGGTAGATAATAGAGATGGACCTGAAAGTTCTAGCATTGGAATTACTGAGAAAGCTCGGTGTCGAAACAGGTAAGTCTGTCCTGGATTTCGGTTGTGGCTCTGGGACATATGCCATTCCAGCCGCCGAAATTGTGGGAAAAGGTGGGCGAGTATATGCGCTGGACAAGGACCATAAAGCTCTTGATGAATTGATGGAAACCGCTCGCAGAGCCCGCCTTCAGAACGTGGAAAGAATCGATTCCTCCGGGGATGTGAAAATTGGGCTCGAGAAGGAGTCGACCGATGTTGTCCTCCTTTTCGATGTCTTTCATTCATACTACTTCCCGGAATGTTCTCAGAGGGGGGTGCTTCTGGCTGAAATCCACAGAATTCTAAAAAGAGACGGAGCGCTCCTCGTCTATCCGAAGCACATGGAGGATGGGGCGAGACACGAAATCGAGGATCACGATTTCTCCGTGAGGAGGGAGTGTTCGACAACGCTTATCCATGACGAAAAAGACCTTGTACACGGGGATGTACTGATCTTCGGTAAGAATCCAAATAAGGGAAAAACCGAAAAGATTCCTTCATTTGAGGGGTATTCCCTTGTATCCTGCGGGACCCTGAGTCCGGAGCTAAACCACCTCCGCAACAGCGGTTTTCTCGATGCCGATAAAATCCTGTACACGAGGCCGGGGCTCCATGAGAACCCGAGGGAATTTGAAAAGCACCTGAGGAGGCAACTGCGCCATGCCCGGCAATATTCGGCGAAAACGATCGTGGTCTACGGCACAAGGTGCTACATCGACACCATTGACCCGTTCAAAAGTATAGACAGAATCATCGGGGAGGAAGGGGATAATATCTCACGGGTGAAAGCTGCCAACTGCATCGATATGCTTGTCGATGTCGGGGAAAGGGAAAGCATCAGCGGAGACCAGAAGGTTTACTGGCTTTCGCCGGGCTGGCTCAAATACTGGAGGATTATCTTCAAGGAATGGGACATTGGCCTTGCCAATGAGACCTTTCCCAAAAACGACAAGGCGATTCTGCTCGATGGCCTGGGGTTTTTCGGTGACTACAGCGAGGAGTTTCCTGAAAGAATCCTCGAATTCTCCGACTGGATGAGGATCGGGATCGAACCTTTTAAGATTTCCCTGGATCGGCTGAAGGGTTTTCTTCGGGAGGCGGCAGGAGAACTGGAGCATAAGAGAAGCAAGGAGTAGATCGAGATCTTCCAGCCCATTCGACAGATCGCGTAATAGCTGAAGGGAGAGGGGATCATGATGAAGGAAATCAGTATCAACCCTGGACAGATGCAATGGGAGGAGGCGGCGGGATATCCCCCGAGAACGAGGATTTGTGTTTTGCGGACGGATGAGAATGGAATGGTTCAGGCATTTCTCTTGAGGGTGGGACAGGACTTCACCGTTGCAGGCCATACGAATACCACGTCCGAGCAGCAGCTGGTGCTGGAAGGGAAAATCCGGAGCGGCGGGAAGACCTATAACAGAGGATCTTACCGGTTCATTCCCCGGGGAAGCTCCCACGGCCCGTGGACATCCACTGAAGGGACGGTCTTATTTGTGACGTGGGCCTGAAAAGGCAGACCATGGGAGGATTTCATGGTTCACCGAGCAATAAAGCACTCGAAAAGGGGAGAGCCGTGGACGTGAAAATCATTGAAAGGGAAATTGAGGAGTTACCCGTATTCGAACGATCCTTCCTGATTACCCAAGCCATGTTTGACCTTTGCCAGAAACTCTTCGGAGAGGGTGCGTCCAGAGATCGACTGATGGAGCTGTTCGGAGCCGACTGTTTGGAGAAGGTGGAAAAGAGGCTTAAAACCGGGGTGTAGGTGACAATCGCTGGGCCAACGGGAAGCGAAATCAGAGAGCCCTGGTTTTGCCCCACTTTTCCCGCATGTGTTTTTGGTTTTACCTATTCCATGTCTTGAAAGCCAGGGAAAGAGAACAAGGGGAGGTTGGATTCCGATGAGTCAAGTTTTTGGTCCGGTTCCATCGCGAAGGCTCGGTTTTTCCCTGGGGATTGACCTGGTGCCATTTAAGACCTGCACTCTGGATTGCATATACTGCCAGCTGGGAAGAACGACTCGGAAAACCGTGCTTCGGAGGCCATACATTGAAGCAGAGAGAATTATTGCCGATTTGAAAGGGCCCCTTGCCCATGGGCAGCGGGTTGACTATATCACCCTTTCGGGTTCTGGCGAGCCGGCCCTCCACTCCCAAATCGGCCGGATTATCGAGGAAATCAAGGGAATCACTGATATCCCGGTGGCAATTCTGACTAACGGGACCCTGTTTACCACGCAACGTCTGAGGCAGGAGCTCGCCCGGGCAGATCTTGTCATCCCCTCCCTAGACGCGGCTTCGCAGGATATTTTTGAGAGGATCAACCGACCGCATCCTAGCCTGGAAATTGACAAAATCGTGTCGGGCTTAAAGGCTTTCCGTGGACAGTTCAAGGGGCAGATTTGGCTGGAGGTCATGCTGGTCAACGGTATCAACAACGGAGCTGAGGCCATAGAGTCACTCCGAGAGGTTGTTCCCGAGGTCGGCTGCGATAAGATACAGCTGAACACAGTGATCCGGCCTCCATCAGAGACTTATGCTCGGCCCCTGGATTTTGACGAGATGGTGAAAATCAAAAAATTCCTGGGAGAAAGGTGCGAAATCATTCCCCGATTCAGTCGTCGAGGCCAGAGGGCATACAAGAAAGATATGGAGCACCAGATTCTTGATCTCGTGGGACGCCGCCCCGTCACGCTCGGTGATATTTCCGAGGCCCTTGGTCTCCATGAAAACGAAGTGATCAAATACGTGGAGACCCTGTCCGAATCGGGACAGGTGAAGGCAGAGCGGGGTGCGGGCAAATAGATGAAAGAACGGAATTTAGAAGATAGGAGGCCAATGGAAATCTCACGGCTCTCTGTGGCACCGAATGGTTTCTTTTCGTGTACTACATTAGGAGTTGCCGAAAGCTTTTCAATTGAGCGCCATAGAGGCAGATAAGGAGGTACACCATGGAACAACTGTCGCTCAATTACCAAGAAATGCAGTGGGAGGAAGCCCCGAGCTATCCTCCGGGTACCCTGATGAAGGTGTTGCGGCGCGACGAAAAAGGGCAGCCCTTGACGGTCATCCTGAAGGTAGGAGAAGGATTTGAGATGGAAGGGCATTCCCATATGGGGACAGAGCAACACTTTGTGCTTGAAGGGGAATACGAGAGTGAGGACCGCATCTACCAGGTGGGATCTTACCGCCTGATTCCCGAGAGGGCCTCCCACGGACCATTCAAATCGGAAAAAGGGGCTGTGATTCTCATACTCTGGGACGCGAAATAGGCCTCTCCTCGAAGTCCGGAGGCCTGTCGGGGAATTTCACATGTTGGCATGCGGGCTTATGATTTGTGAATCAATGGGTGGAATGTCCAAAAAATGAAGATGAATCGACCAGTTATTAAAATTGATCATGAGCTCTGCGTTGGTTGTGGTCTGTGCGCAAAGGTTTGCCCTACAGGCGCGATTTCTCTCATATTTGAAAGAGCCACAGTGAATTTCCTGGCGTGCACCGGATGCGGCCATTGCATCGAGGTGTGTCGGCCGGGGGCAATAGGTTGGAGAGAAGAAGAGGCTCCACATAGGATTCCACAAAGGCCCTGGATGAGCCTTGTCCGACCAGAAAGGAGCCGACCCTTTCCAAGGCAACAAATCTTGGGGAGGAAAGCTCATGCGGATGGCGACATAAATGAGCTAAAGCATCGCCTGCAAGATTTGAAGGAAAAGGCAGATGATATAATTAAAAGAATTGGGCGTCTTTGAGGAGTGTGGTTGTTCTGCATCCGGGGGGGATTTTAAGGCGCCAATTGGCCTAGGGAGCAGACATGATTCTATGAAGGGATTCGTTTGGCGGGGGAGGGTGTGTTGGAGGATACGCTTAAAACTCAAAAGCTGGGGGAAGGATTGCTGAAGCGGATCCCCGCCTCTTCCGGAAGAGCCATGGGGGGGGCTCTGCGTCCATAACGATGACACTGAACTCATGCAGACCAATCCTGCCAGCAGAGGCTTGTAAAGAGGATCGCCGGCAACCTCCCCACAAACAGAAACGGGTTTTCTGGCCTTCACAGCCGCACCGACTACATGTTTAATTAACCAGATAACTGTCGGATGCAAGCTCAGATATCAGCTAGAGGTGACTCACCAGGTTCTTCGACGCTTGTCCGGAAATCCGCGGCCTCTCTTTGAGTGAGGCCGGGACCATTGCCGAAAATGCACTGAGGCTGTCCACAACAGGAGAAGTCGTGAAACTTCTCGAATTTAACAAGGAGGCTTGAAATTATTCGGCGGCAGCCAAGGGGGGAATTTATCATGGGATCAACTGAGAAATTAAGGGAGCCATATCCAGAGAGGGCGACGGAGTTGTACGAGGGTGCCTTTTTGTGCGGTAAGAATAACAGAGAGAGCCACTTTCCGCCGGCTTAAAGGCGGCTCCAACTACTGAGAATGAAAGGCAAAGAGGAGGGCAAGATGTGCTTATCTAAGGCATATATTGACAGAGATGGCAAGATGGAACTTCTATCGGAAGAAATCGTATCCATAGAAATTGAAAAGGGAGACGTTCTTTTAAAAGAACTCTTCGGGGAGCAAAAGGTAATAAGGGCAAATATCAAAGAAATTGATTTCCTAAACGGCAAAATCATCTTGGAAAAAAAGGTATGATGAAGGGGGAATTTGGGAATGAAGCTCATAGTTTGCGGTAAAGGGGGTAGCGGGAAGAGCGTAATCTCAGCTTTGTTGGCAAAGCATATGGCAAAGCGAGGATATGAAGTCTTAGTAATAGATAACGATGAATCAAATTTTGGTCTTCATCAACTTCTCGGGATGGAAATTCCCGAGGATTTTACCCGATTTTTCGGGGGGAAAAAAACCATAGGGGAGAAGCTTCTTGGTTTTATAAAAGAGGTAGGAATGAAAAAGGAATCCGAGGTGGAATTTCTTGAAAAAGGGGTTGAATTTGATGATATACCGGAAAGGTACTTGAGTCAAAAGGGTAAGATAAAACTTCTTGCTGTCGGCAAAATTCATGAGTTTGGTGAGGGATGTGCTTGTCCCATAAACGCTCTTTCCAGAGAACTTCTCAAGAATCTGAGGCTTAAAGAGGGAGAAATAGCAATTGTCGATGCTGATGCTGGAATCGAGCACTTTGGCCGGGGGATAGAAGAGGGCATTGATCTTATCTTAATGACGATCGATCCAACCTATGAATCTCTGGCATTAGCCAAGAAAGTCCTTCATTTGGGTTTGGGGCAAGCGAAAGTCTACTATGTTGTTAACAAATACAGTGAGGAAATTAAGGATGCCTCTATGAATTCCCTTGATCCCGACAGAGTGGTAACTTGCATACCATTAAACAAGGAGATTTTTCGTGCCTCTCTGGAAGGAAGGGAATTAAGCTTGGATTTAAAGGAGATTGAAGAGCTTTCTGACTGGGTGGCGAAGAAAATTTGAAGATTTCCGGGGTGCCGATAAATACGCTCTTCGAATCACTCAGCATAGTTTGTTTAATGTAAGATTTCCTATCCTACTGATAACTGTCGGGTGACAACCAATCCAAAGGGGGGCGTAAGATGAGCAAGGTCATAGAAGTCACGGATCAAGATTTTGAGGAGGAGGTTATAAAATCAGACCTTCCCACGGAGGTCGATTTCTGGGCACCTTGGTGTGGTCCATGTATTATGGTTTCGCCGATATATGACAAACTCTCGGAAGAATATGAAAATTTCAAATTCTGCAAAATTAATGTGGATGAAAACCCTGAGACGGCGAGGAAATACGGGATCATGAGCATACCCATGCAGATGTTTTTCGTTAATGGGGGGAAGGTTGATGAAATTCTTGGTGCGTTTCCTGAGGGCGTGATTCGGTCAAAAGTTGATGATATTCTCAAAAGGTTCCCGACTAGTGAAAAGGGAAGACTCAAAGTAATTTTATCCTCGTGGATTGAACATAACCAACAGCATAGTGAACATTTCAGTAGATGGTTGGAGAAAGCTCAGGATACAGAGGATAATTCCATTTATGGCAGCTTATTACGGGCGGCCCGAGAGATCGAGAAAGTAAATGAGAGGTTGTCACAGTTGTTGATTGAATTAGAACAAGAATGAATAGGGAGTTTGAGAATTATTTCAGGGCCTGGATGATAATTTAAGGAGAATCGAAAAACTCAAGGGAGGCAGATGAAAGGCAAGGCAAGGAGGGCAATCTCTTACAAAGATAGCTTTAAAGAAATCCTTTCCACAAAGGTTAACACCGGAAACAAATGTGCGTCTCCTTAGTGAGCGTGAGTTGGTATTAAGGAGGTGTGGGATGGGGGACTTAAAGGGAAGCATCGTCGAGACATATGGAAAAGAGTTTGAAATCAAGGGCAAGGATGCTGTCAGGGTGAGAGATCTTGAAGCGATCCCAGCTGACACTGAAGCCTGGACGACCTTGGAGACAGATGAGTTCACTATTCTGTGCCCTTTCTCGGGGCTGCCCGACTTCGCAAAGCTGACCATACGCTACAAACCCAATGGCAAGGTCGTGGAGCACAAAAGCCTTAAGTTATATCTTACCAGCTTTAGGGATGTTGGTATCCTGCAGGAGGAGACGGTGGAGCAAGTCTACCGAGACTTGTTCAGCCTGCTAAAGCCCTCAGCCCTTAGCGTTCGGGCGGAGTTCAAAGCCCGAGGTGGTATTACTAACGTAGTGGAGCGATAAAAGCTTTTTGTTAGGAGGCCGGTTTCCGAACTATCGTTGTCTGTTTTGAGCTTGTGTCGAAGTTCCGCTCAAAGGAATTATCCTTTAGAGAGGGAGACGAAGGAGTAGATCGTGGGCACAAACATCTCAGAAGAAGATGTCCGTAACGTATTGGCACGGGTGAACCATCCCATGATCGATCGTAGCCTGCTAGAGCTCGGCATAATCAAGCATATAGCTTTTGAGCAGAGGAAAGTCGAGGTCACCTTGGCATTCCCCTTCCCCAACATTCCCATCAAGGATCATATCATACACTCTGTTCGAGAACCTATCCAGAAGCTGGGTGCTGAAATGGAGGTGAAGCTTACAGTAATGAGTCACGAAGAACTTCAGAAATTTCTCGCGATGGAGCAAGACGCGTGGAAAGGCGGATAACGGCTGAATCGATGGGCACCAAGACCCTCCGAGCAGGGAATAGAGGAAACTTCCCATGGGAAAATTCGTCACGTTTCGAGAAATTGTTACCCGGTATGAGGCGGGCGAAAATGCCTTCGATCTTACGGTCGAAAAATGGGTGAGAATTCGGGAATCATTAGAGATTGCTTTGAGCGTATCACACTTCAAGGAGATCCTCGATGCCGCGTCGATAAAGGTCCCTCTCTGCCTCCAATATAAGGATAATTGTACCCTATGTCCTTTATGGACTGTTTGCGGCAAAGGACAGGAAGGATCATTCGGGAAATTCATACGGGCGATTCAGGCTTACTGCATTGCAGGGGATCTCCTCCCAAAATCCCCGTTATTCGGGCTGGCGGATCAAATCATTTCGGAGTTGGAGGCCTATAAAAAGGAGTCATTGAAAAGATTGAGTTAAGAGGGCAAAGCGCATAACTGCAATGGATTTATTAAGACATTCATTGAGAAAGGCATCAGAGAAGGGTTTTGGGCCGATGGCCAGCCCCGTGAGTCCCGTGATTCCGAACATACCCAGCCCTTCATTTAAGCGTCCCTCAGGGACGATGTCAGCTATGTAGGTGAATGCAGCGGTAAAACAGATGGCTAACCCTACAACGTGGAAAATGCGGACCAGAATGAGGGGAAGGTAGAAATGGGAAAATGGAGCTTCTCTTCGATGAAGTCGCATCCCTGCAAATTGAAAAAGGGAAGATTCTGTTGAAGACACTCTTCGGAAAACAGAAGGAAGTATGGGCAAATATTAGGGAAATCGACTTCCTCGATGGCAAAATCATCCTGGAAAAGGCCAAATGAAGCGGAACTCAAAAATAAAACTTACAATTTGGCGAATAAAGGGAAGGAAAGCTCTGAAACGCTCTCGTTACGGCAAATAACTCCTCAAAGCTCCAGTGCGCCGATATTGCATGCACTCAGGCGCTATTTATATGTGCTACCGGATCTTGGGCGACTTGAGGGAAGAAACGATGAGGCTGCAAAGGAACCCATTCGGTCCAGACATGTTTGTAGAAAAACCTCTGTTTCGAGGGCCCCGTTGGAGAAAACGCCTGACCTCGAGAAAATTGGGGAAAGACTACTAAAAGGTATTCCCGCATCCTCCGGTATCGCCATGGGAAAGGTCTGTGTCCATAGCGATGTGTTAGCCCATATCAGGGAACAGTCCATAGAAAAGGAGCAGATTTCCACCGAAATCAGCCGACTCAAGGGAGCAGCTTCCGTGGTGCGCAAGCGGCTGCAAAGCGATCGCTTTCGGATTCTACGGGAAACTAATAGAAACGATGCTGACATTTTCTTCGTTCATATTTCGGTTCTTGAGGATTCCCACTTCTTAAATGAAATTACATCCCGGATTGCTACCGAGTGCATCAATGGCCAAACTGCCCTGGTTAGAGAGCTTGAAAAATACAATACGCTTTTTTCCCGTGTCCAAGACCCCTATCTGAGGGAGAGAATTGTAGACATCCGAGACATTGTTCGAAGGCTTCTTGAGGTACTCGTGGGCCCGGCTGATTTTGACTGTCCTTTCGACGAGCCGGTCATCATTGCAGCTCTGGAACTTACACCTTCAGACACCGTGCGCTTCAAGCGGGAAAGGGTTTTGGCATTTGTCACAGAGCAAGGGGGCAGGGAGTCACATGCGGCTATCCTGGCCCGGTCCATGGGGATTTCGGCAGTGGTTGGTGTTAGGGGCGTGCTATCGAGAATCAAGAGAGGGGATTTCCTGGTTGTGGACGGAAACATGGGCATTGTCCTCGTTAATCCTCCGGAAGAGGTAGTACAGGATTACAAAAAGATTGAGGCGAGATTACAGGATCGACGTCGAAGGATGGAGGAACTCATCCCTCTTTATGCTCAGACGCTGGATGGGATGCCCATCAAGTTGATGGCCAATGTGGGCAGTATGGTTGATCTCGAGTTTGCCCTTCATTATCGGGCAGAAGGCATCGGGCTCTTTCGCACGGAGTTGCCCTTTATGGCCAGAGAATCTTTTCCCTCCGAGGAGGAACAGTTCGATTTGTATAAGAAAGTCTGCGAAAAAATGAGTGGAGCGGAAGTGGTCATTCGGACCCTGGATTTTGGCGGCGACAAGCTCCTTCCGGGACACCATCAGGAGAAGAATCCGTTTCTCGGTTACCGTTCCATCAGAGTCTTTCTCGATGAGACCAATCTTTTCGAGGCTCAGCTTAGGGCCATACTGCGGGCCAGTGCCTTCGGCCTGGTCAAGCTTCTTTTTCCCCTGGTATCCAATATGGAAGAGATCCGAAAAGTCAAGGCCATCTTGGAGAAGGTGAAGCATGACCTGAGGAGAGGAGGCAAGGCCTTCAATGATACAATCGCCGTGGGGGTAATGATTGAGGTTCCATCGGCCGCCATCATAATCGACAGGATACTGAGCGAGGTCGATTTCCTGAGCATTGGAACGAACGACCTAGTCCAGTACACCCTTGCCGTGGACCGGGACAATGAGCTTGTTAGCCAGTATTATCAGAGCCTACATCCCGCAGTAAGTTGGCTGATCCAACATGTAGTCGATACGGCCACGCGGGCCCGAAAACCCGTCGCTGTTTGTGGAGAGATTGCCGGCGATCCGCTATATACGCCTCTGCTGGTGGGTCTGGGAGTTCGCGAATTCAGCATGAACCCGATTTCCATTCCTGATGTCAAAAATGCCGTTCGCAGTCTCTCTTTGAAGGAGGCACAGGCCATTGCCGAAACTGCACTGACGCTGTCTACAGCTGAAGAGGTCGAGAAAGTTCTTCGGTCCAAGAAATCCCTTGATTACTGGAGGAGCGGGCATATGGAGAATGCATCATGAACTCAAATGTGGAACGAAAGGCCCAAGGCAAACAGTTTTATGAGGTTGTCTTTTTGCCCGATAAGGAGAAGGCGATGGTGGAACAGCGAACAACAATTCTCGAGGCTACGGCCCTTGCCGGGGTATATATCAACAGCCTTTGTGGGGGAGAAGGGCTTTGTGGCAAGTGTAAGCTCAAGGTGAGGAAGGGAGAGGTCGGGACCGATCTAGGTATCTTTCAATACTCAGCAGGGGGGAGTTTCAGGAGGGATATGTTCTGGCCTGTGAGACCCCGGTGGAAGATGATCTGGAGGTCGAGGTGTCTTCCGAAGGGCGTCTAGAAGGAGAGCAGATTCTTGCCCAAGGCCCCACGGTCAGCTACGGCGGGCCTGGTTTTATGGAGAGACATCCCCGGGAGGAGACCGAGGTTCCTTTTTACAGTCTTCTGGCATCCAAGGTCGACCTGGAACTGTCTCCTCCCACCCTGGAGGGCAATTTGCTAGATCTTGATCGGATGTATCGGGAATTGAGAAGGAAATGGGACATTTCGGCTCTGGACATTGAGTATGGTCACCGATGGTGAAGGGGGGCAGAGGAAGGTGGCAAACCTAGTGTCGATTCAACTGTGAATAGGCATAGAAGCTTCGTATGGAACCGCTTGTGATCAACACACTATTTTATGTTGAAAAATACGGTAATCTCTGGAAAGTAATTTGTAGGGAAGACAAAATATCTACAATCTGTGGGGCCTTCTACATTTTGTATCTACGAAACATCCATAGGTCTCTGCTCATCGATGCGGGATTCATAAGGCATGAAAAAGAAATGAGACAGGTGTTTGAACGATTTCAAGAAGAATTTGGTGTAGGCCCGGGAGGGGTTATTGCTGTGCTTTGTACTCACGTACATGCGGACCATCTTGGTAATCCAGAAATATTTCCCAGAGCAACCTACTACGCCCATAAAGAGGCAATAGACCGTTTGCACGAAAATCCTGCGGTAGCTCTCTACAAGGATTTTCAGTATCAGAATGCTCATTCCTTACTCACAATGAGCAATGAAGTCGAAGATTTGGCCAAAATAATAAAGCGCCTTGGAAAACTGAGGGAGAGCTGGATGCAACCTTTGGAGAAATGCCCCTACGCGGATAGAGGTTTGTTAGTCCATCTTATTAAGCGCTATCCGGGGCTTGGATGGGGGGAAACGCCTGGGCATGCTGCTGGCCATTGTTCTTTTGTTCTGCATTTGCCATATGGCTGCAATGTGCCAAATGGAACTGACCTATCATATTACAGGCACGTATTTTTGGGCGACTGCCTTGCAGAAGATCAATCTCCAGATGCACAGCAGATAAATCCGGGGCGACGCTGGGCCAGGTTACTTGGGCTTAACCAGCTCAAGAAATCCTATTCGGTTCATCCATCCCACAGCCTCCAAACCTCTTTGCGAGGACAAAGGGCTGATTGATTGATGGCAAGAAAACCGTGTCAGTGCTTTGATGTCTGATATGGATCAACCTCCCGAAGAGCTTGGGATGAAGGAATTCTGGAGGGAGTAAGATGGAGCTTAACCAAACTGGTTTAGGCGTGGGGTTTGGGTGTGGTCTGTTAGGGATTGGGGGAGGTTTGACCATGACCCCGCTCCCCGGGGCGAAGCGAGCGATTGTGGCCGTTGCTCGGATGCTGTTATTGAGCCTGAGGCGGATCCTGCTTGATGGTCGCCCTCATGTTGTTGGATACGTGGGGTGTATGTGAGAGCCTGGGATCGAAGGAAGCCAGGTTTGGGCTACGGTGTGACTTCATCTGAGTGCACGGAGTCTTTGGCAACCGCGTTTTCAAGAATGCCAGCTCCGGGTTGAACATCTCGGATTGATTGGGTGCGGTTTCATAGTAGCAGATGAAGTAGACAGCTCCTCCCAATGGCCAGAAATAATCAGAAATCATGGGATCAAGATGTCCGCAATCCGGGGCGGGAGGTTTGTCCGACCATACTTGAATACTGCTTAGCCCGGTGTTAGTTCAAATCCTGGTCAGTAAACTTTAGTTATTGCCTATAAATGGGGGGCTGGCCAATGAAAACGAAGGAGAAGATTTTTGACTTTGTGAGCGAAAAGCCCATGTGTACGGTCGGGGAGATTTCTGGCGAATTACATATGCATCATGAAACCGTGATAGCCCTGTTGAATACGCTGAAGCGGAAGGGAAAGGTCAAGGCAACGGATACGTGGCCGAAGAGATATGCGGTTCCTCCGAATAAACCCATGAAATGGAACAATGGGCAGGGCTTTATGGAGTACGTTGGGGAGCTCAATCGGAAATATGAGGGGGTAAAAACCGAAAACAACCGTTTGCGTGGCGAGCTGCAAGAATGCCGAAGGAAACTGATGAGGTTGGCCCAGAGAATCGTCAGAGAAGATATCTATGGGAAGGATTAGTCTGGTGACCCAGGAGTTCGGGATGACACCAAGGGATCAAACAGATAACCAAACAATAGGAGACTTTGCATGGGAAGCTTGGTGGCATTTCAGGAAATCGTACCCCATTACAAGCGAGAGGAAAACCCGCCAATGAAATCTGCTACAGCCCTGACTGAATCAGCTCGTTTTCACGAATTTCCCGTATGCTTGCATACCTTTGGAGTTTGCCCTGCCGTTGTTTCCTTACCTCGCGCCAAATTTTTCATGAAACTCCAGAATGCTGAGACTTAGACAATTTGTTTTCGACGGACCGAAGCTGCTCTTTTTTCTGTTTGATTTTCTCCTCTAGTTCTTCGATGGCCAGAATCTGATGAGGGCGGATCGAATGCGCCGGCAGCTGCCCCTCGCGCTGTTTTAGTTCATCTTTCAATCTATCGATCTCGTTGACCAACTGATTCCTTTTACTCTCCAGTGTTTTCTGATTTTCTCTCTGTGTCATGGATTCGTTATTGTGTTAGTCAGGAAGGAATTTCATAGGGCCATGATAATCAAATTCATATATCCCCTTACATGGCCCCGACCGAACATTAACTGCAACTTCATTCTTGTGTCTTTCTTGGGCCTGTTGCCAGCCGCTATTGAAATCGGATCTCTGTTCCCGTTCCTCCATCCATAGCAGCGCTTTACTGTTAGTTAACAGGGATACCAAAGATTTCGGGTGATAGCAAGAGAACCCATATTCCATTATTCAAAGAGGTGATCCAAATACTCACTTTGCCTCATATTTCAACTTCCGTTCAACAATGGGAATTGTATAAAAATTTCCTTCCATTTTTGAGTCTGCATGAAGCAGTTTTAATGACCGGCCATTGCGTTAATCGACCCGATGGATTTATAATGTAACGTCAGGCTTTATTTTGAGGGGATGACGCGCATGAAGAAGAGTGGACGGGATCATTTCTTTAACGTGATCCTCGACAGTGTAGCCGATGGCGTATTCACCATCGACCAGAAAAGCGAGATTACCTTTTTCAACAGGGCTGCGCAAGAGATTACCGGCTTTACCAAGGAAGAGGCCTTGGGGCACAACTGTTTCGATATCTTCAGGGCCAATATTTGTCAGACGAGCTGCGCCCTCAAGGAAACGATAAAGACGGGGAGGGAGATTATAAATCTGCCCATAAATATTATCAATAAGGATGGAAAGGAACTCCCTATCAGCGTCAGCACCGCAGTTTTACGGGACGAAAAGGGAAAGATAATAGGAGGGGTTGAGACGTTCAGAGACCTCTCGGCTATCGAAGAACTGAAAAAGGAATTGCAGCAGCAGTATACCTTTCAGGATATCGTGAGCAAGAATCACACGATCCAGGAGATCTTTCAAATCGTGCCGGATATCGCCGAAAGCGATAGCACGGTGCTCCTTCAGGGACCCAGCGGTTCGGGAAAGGAACTTTTTGCCAAGGCCATTCATAACCTGAGCCTCAGGAAGGATAAGCCCTTTGTCAAGGTGAACTGCGGGGCTTTACCCGATAATCTTTTGGAATCCGAGTTATTCGGATACGTCAAAGGAGCCTTTACGGATGCCAAGAAGGATAAGCCCGGAAGGTTTGCCCTAGCCGATGGGGGAACGATCTTTTTAGATGAAATCGGTGATATGTCTTCCGCCCTCCAAGTCAAACTGCTCCGAGTGCTTCAGGACAGGGAATACGAACCCCTCGGGGGAACCAGCACGGTAAAGGTCGATGTACGGGTAGTTGCTGCTACCAATAAGGATCTCTCCACGTTAGTCCGATCTCGGCAATTCAGGGATGACCTCTACTATCGCCTCAACGTGATGAAGATCGACCTCCCACCGCTTTCGCGCCGGAGGGAGGATATTCCCCTATTGGTCGAGCACTTCGTGGAAAAGTTCAACCTCAAGAAGGGAAAGAACCTTTCCGGTGTCTCCCACGAGGTAATGGCCTTCTTAATGAGATATGATTTCCCCGGAAATGTCAGGGAACTGGAGAACATTATCGAACACGCCTTTGTCATGTGTAAGGGTGACATGATTGAGCTTCGACACCTTCCCCCGGAACTCATCGAGCGGTCGAAGAAGGCCCTCTTGGAGGAAAAAGAGATCGATAGACCACTTCAACGGGCGGAGGCAGAGAGCATCCGCAAGGCGCTGGAAAGAAACCGGGGAAATCGTCTCCGAACCGCACGAGAGTTGGGAATCGATCGGAGCACCCTGTGGAGGAAGATAAAGAGGTATGGGTTAGTTTCATAAATACAACATCTTTCATGCAACTGTTGCAATCGTAATACAATTCTCTTGTACGTTCTTCTCCGTCCATAATCAAATAACCATTTGAAATTATTATAATTTTCATTTTTTCAAGAGGAAAAATGGCATTGGCATACCCTTTGCTCTTGTAGTAGATGATGAAAGTGGCTATATCCCTTTTCGGACCGTTGGTTTCACCTCGATTTGGCTACTCCCCCGAGATGGTTTTGGTCACCATCGATGGAGGAAAGATCGTGTCTCAGGAGAGGGTATATACCGGAGGGTTAACCATCCCCCGTCTCATCGATCACCTATCGGCATCCAAAGTGGATGCCCTCATATGTGGAGGGATCGATGGGTTCTGTCACCGACATGTCGTCAGCCGTGGCATATCGGTTGTTCCCGATGTTGTGGGTGATGCGGAAACGGCCTTACAGTTCTTCTTGAGGGGAAGGCTTCGCCCTCGTACCGATTGCCGACGGAAGGGGAAACGGTTTTGTGGAGGCCGCGGTTTCTGGTTTGATGAATCAAATTGGGTCGGCCCCGGCGAAAAATTCATTGGGGAAAGGAAGGATGATCATGGCTCAGGAAAAGGAAAGCCCTGAAGAAAGACAGGCTCATGAAAGGGAGAGGTTGGACAAGAGGCTGGGAGGAATTCGGCACAAGCTCATGGTTATGAGCGGAAAAGGAGGGGTTGGAAAGACTACCGTGGCCATAAATCTCGGCGTTATCCTGGCGATGGAAGGCTTGAGGGTGGGGCTTCTCGATGCCGATATCCATGGACCCAATGTCCCCAAGATGTTGGGAGTGGAATTGCAGCCCCTCGGTGGAGCTCGAGGAGGTTTGAGGCCCATTGAGGTATTGCCGAATTTGCATATCATCTCCATGGCCTATTTAATACAGAACAGGGATAACCCCGTGGTATGGAGAGGACCATTGAAGCACAGCGCTATATCACAGTTTATCAGTGAAGTGGAATGGGGTCCGTTGGATTTTTTCATCATTGATCTTCCCCCGGGAACTGGGGATGAGCCGTTAAGCGTTGCACATCTGATCAAGAACGTGGATGGGTCTATTGTGGTGACTACTCCCCAGGATGTAGCACTGCTTGATTCCAGGAAGTCCGTCAACTTCAGCAGGGTTCTGAAAATTCCAGTGACTGGAATCGTGGAAAACATGAGCGGGATGAAGTGCCCACACTGTGGAAAGGATATTCCCCTCTTTAAGATCGGGGGAGGGGAGCGGGCTGCAAGGGAGCTCAATGTCCCCTTCTTAGGGAGGATTCCGATCGATCCGGAGATGGTCCAGAAATGTGACAGCGGAATGCCGTATGTGATGTCATATCCGAATTCAGAAGTTACAAAGGCCTTTCGAAAGATCACCCAGCAGTGCAAGGAGTATGTGGAGAATAATGCAGCCCACAGCTTGAGAATGCAAAGTGCTCGAAGTCAATTTTGAAGAGAAGAGGAGGATTGTGTATGAAGAGGATCGCCTTAGCCTGCGAAAATCATTTGGGTCTTGAGGGACAGATGAGCGCCCATTTCGGGAGATGCCCTTACTACACTATAGTGGATGTAGAGGATGGTGACATCATCAAGACCGAGGTTGTAGCCAATCCGTACTACAACCAGCATCAACCCGGAGTAATTCCCCATTTCGTCAATACCAAGGGGGTTCATGTCATGATCGCAGGGGGGATGGGGCCCAGGGCCATTGAAATGTTCAATCAGTTCGGAATCGAGGTTGCTACCGGGGCCATGGGAAAGGTGGAAAACGTGGTAATGGCTTATCTCAGGGGTGAAATTAGCGGGGTTTACCCCTGCGAGGAGCACAGTGGACACTGAGGGAAAGAAATGAGGGTCGGGATTTCAGCCACGGGGGGGAGCTTAAACGCCCACGTGGATGACCGTTTTGGGCGTTGTCCCTGGTTTTTGGTCGTGGATAGCGACTCCTTGGAATTCAATGCATTCCAAAACGGGCACGCACAGGAGGGAATGGGGGCAGGGATGGCTGCGGCAAAGGATCTCATTGATGCACATGTCGATGCCGTTATCTCGGGCCAGGTAGGCCCGAAGGCCTATGAGATTTTGAAGGCCCTGGACGTTGATATCTACTTGGCATCGGGGGGCATTACGGTTACGGATGCCTTGGAAAAGCTTGGGAGGGGAGAACTGAGGACGATGGAAATGAGGGTTTTTTAACCCGTTTGATCTTAGACATCATTTCTAGGAGGTATAACGATGCCAAGGGGAAGACACTTTTTCGGCCGAGGATTCTGGTGGAGGGGATTCTTTCCCTACCCATATCCCTTCTGGGGGTTTCATGGATCCTATTTCGGTTTCCCCCCAAGCTGGTGGGCATATGGTGGGATGCCTTATCGGGCATATGGCCCTCCACCGTATTATCCTTACGGGATAGGCGGCCCGTATTTCTATTGAAATCTTAACCGAATAGAAAGGAGAGACGAAAATGCCAGGACTTGATGGTACAGGACCGATGGGAATGGGCCCGATGACCGGCGGAAGAAGGGGTTGGTGCAACCCCCTCTGGGCTGGATACGGGGCTTCAGCGGGTTTTGGATATCCCTCTTATGGGGGATATCCCTGGTGGCCACGGGTGGGGTATGGCTCTTATCCTTGGGCTTATGGAATGGGTTACCCTTACTACAGCCCAATATACTCTTATGGAAATACCCCGGGGTATCCGTACGTGCCTAGCCCATGGGGGAGCCCTTATGGATCTCCAACGGCTCCGGAAGGGGAAAAGGAGTGGTTAAAGAGCCAGGCCGATTCGATACAGCAGCAGATCGACGAGATCAATAGTCGCATTGCCCAACTGGAAAAGGAGTAAATCCAGAAAGGAGGACGCTATGAAGGTCGTTGTAACATCCTCGGGCCCGGATTTGGATTCACCGGTAGACCCCAGATTCGGCCGATGCCAGTACTTTGTCTTTGTCGACCCCGATACGCTGCAATTCGAGGCCATTGAAAACGAAAACGTGATGGCGGGAGGTGGGGCAGGGATTCAGTCGGCCCAGTTTGTGGTCAATAAGGGTGCGGAAGCGGTGATCACGGGAAATGTGGGGCCCAATGCATCGACCACACTGGGGGCAACAGGGATGAAAATCTTCCTGGGTGCCATGGGAACCGTTCGGGAAGCCGTTCAGATGTTTAAGAACGGACAGCTTCAAGAGGCCTTCGGACCTTCTGTGCAGGCCCATTTCGGCATGGGAGGGCAGCAGGGACCCGGGCCTTCCACACCCGGTTTTGGGCCCGGGATGGGTTCAGGCATGGGCATGGGTGGCGGCGGTGGAAGAGGTATGGGAATGGGGCGTGGCATGGGCATGGGTGGCGGCGGTGGAAGAGGTATGGGAATGGGGCGTGGCATGGGCATGGGAGGCGGTATGGGAATGATGGGCCCAGCTCCGGCTCCACCTCAGCCGATGAACAAGGAGCAGGAGATTCAGATGTTGAAGGATCAAACCAAGCTCCTACACGACCAATTGAAACAGATCGAGCAGCGGGTCAAGGAATTAAGCAAAAAAGAGGGCGAAGAAAAAAAGTAAGCCGAAATGAGGCGCAAATTAAAGAGAGAAAGGGGTGGTTTTCATGCCATACGGGATGGGACCTTGGGGTTGGTTTTGGGGAATTCCTTATAGGTATCCCCCCTTCTGGAATCCCCTTTGGTACGGGGGAATGTTCCCCTATGGGTACCCATATGGGTATGGATATCCAGGGGGCCCGATGACGAAGGAGGATGAAATAAGGATGCTCGAGGATCAAGCCAAGCTATTGGAGGATCAACTCGAGGAGGTAAATAAAAGGCTTGGGGAACTCAAGAAATAGGAGGTTCAAAATGGGAAATCGCCACAGGCATATGTATTACGCAACGGGGCTTCCCGGATGGATGAGGTTCGGGTATAGCCCTGGGTGGCTCGGGGTGAGTCCAACTGGTATGGGGCCGGCAGCCAGTTACCTGATGACAGGGCAGTGGCCGACTCCCCAGATGGCTGCCGCATGGCAGGGCAGACAGTTTCCGATGAGCCCTGGGGGTGCCGCAATGGGCCAATATCCAATGGGAGCAGGGTCCACACCTCCGGGTCCAATGGGTTATCCGATGAGCCCGGACCAGGAGCTCCAATTCTTAAAGGATCAGGCCCAGATGCTGGCCGAGCAGCTGGAACAGATCAGCAGCAGGATCGACGAGATCGAAAAAACCGAAAAGAAGGAGAAGAAGGCCGGGAAGTAAACACTTTGAATGAAGGAATCATTTTAGGAAGGAGGCGATCGACATGCCAGGATTCAACGGAACGGGACCAATGGGAATGGGACCGATGACCGGTGGGGGCAGGGGATTTTGTGCCATGCCCATGGGGCCTTATGGTTCCTATGGCTACGGTATGGGCTCCTTTCCGTACTCAATGCCATACGGCCCTTCTTACACTGGCGCGTATGCTCCCCCTCTCTATGGCCGTCCATTTTACGGACCTATGTTCGGGGTTGGACGCGGCGGTATACCGTATGGCGGAGGCCGTGGACGCGCCTTTGGAGGCGGACGCGGCCGAGGTTTCGGCTTCAGGAGATGGTGGTAGATTTCATCGGTGCTGGGGAGGGAATCCGTCCCTCCCTTTGCCGATGGGGATTGAAAAATAAATCAGGAGGAGGTGATCCGTATGCCAAGGGGAGATGGAACCGGTCCTCCCGGGGGAAGTGGTCCGGGTACAGGCAGAGGCCTTGGGAGGGGAGCAGGCACGGGAGTGGGCAGAGGAGCAGGCAGAATGGGAGGCACGAGGCCCGGCGCGGGCCCCGGGGGAGAATGTATGTGTCCAAGCTGTGGAGCTACTGTTGCCCATCAGGCGGGATTACCGTGCAACCAGCGGAGCTGTCCTAAGTGTGGTACACTGATGGTCAGGGGGTAGAGCGAACTGGAATTTCCTGATCTTTATAGCGAGTATTTTTGTACCCTGTTGATTCTATAATAAATGATATTTTTCGTGGGGGAATACCATTGTAGCTCCCCCGGGGTGCTTTGCGGTCTGTTGCCCAAGTTCCCTTTCGCTCACTGAAAAGAATTTTTGACCATTCTAGAGTTCGCTTCACTGCAAACTCAAAACTCGCCTTCCGGGCTTAAACATTGAGTTTGCGGCCGTTTTGCTTCACTAAGAATGGTTACCAAAAATTTTTTAATGTTCGTTCCAGGAAACGCGGGCAACGACCTGTACCGAAGCGACTCTTCTTCAGCACAGTGCGCTCAGGGACAATGGTTTTTTCCAGAAATTAAGGAAACTAGAGCGAACCCTTGAATGGTTTTTTATCGTGTTATAATAGGGAGGCGTGTTTAATCCAATGGCCAAAGATCTCGACCAGGTTGCCCAAGAGATCCAGAAGGCGGTTCTGGATGATGCCAGAAGGATCTACTCGGAAAAGGTAATTGACCATTTTCTCCACCCCAGAAATGCGGGAGGCATAAAGGACGCCGATGGTTTCGGAAAGATCAAAGGGCCGTGTGGAGATACCATGTACATCTATCTCAGGATAGATGGGACGAGGATTGCTGACG